>Ga0180732_1000582_pt1 | contig 29167 bp, 21 predicted proteins | sample KR11_01MetaG_FD_148674 | JGI IMG/M metagenome (GOLD analysis project Ga0180732, IMG submission 148674) | Groundwater microbial communities from the Olkiluoto Island deep subsurface site, Finland - KR11_0.1 MetaG | ecosystem: Environmental > Aquatic > Deep subsurface > Groundwater | place... | reverse complement strand
GGCGTGGCCGGTTACTACGCATTCCTCACGCTCGTGATGGGAGCCAGCACCAACGAAGCGACCCATGCCCTGGTCGGCCTGGCGTTCGGCGGCTCATTGATCTCCATCTTTGCCCGTCTCGGTGGCGGCATCTTCACCAAGGGCGCGGATGTCGGCGCGGATCTGGTTGGCAAGGTGGAAGCGGGCATCCCCGAGGACGATCCGCGCAACCCGGCAGTGATCGCCGACAACGTCGGTGACAACGTGGGTGACTGTGCAGGCATGGCGGCCGACCTGTTCGAGACCTATGCGGTGACCATCATCGCCACCATGGTGCTGGGCGGCCTGCTCATCACCGGCTCGCCCGAGGCCGTGGTCTATCCGCTGGTGCTGGGCGGCGTGTCCATCATCGCTTCCATCATCGGCACCTTCTTCGTGAAGGCGCACGAAGGCGGCAAGATCATGAACGCGCTCTATCGCGGCTTGCTGGTCTCCGGTGCATTGGCCGTGGTCGCGTTCTATCCGGTCACCACCTGGATACTGGGTGACGGCGTGATGATAGACGGACAACTTGTATCGTCGATGGATCTGTACCTGGCTTCGCTGATCGGTCTCGCGCTGACCGCGGCGATGGTGTGGATCACCGAGTACTACACCGCCACCGAGTTCAGCCCGGTGCAGCATATCGCGAACGCCTCGACCACCGGACACGGCACCAACATCATCGCAGGACTGGGCGTGTCGATGAAGTCCACCGCGCTGCCGGTGATCGCTGTCTGTCTATCGATCTGGGGCGCATTCGAACTGGGCGGGCTGTACGGCATCGCCATCGCGGCCACCTCGATGTTGTCCATGGCGGGCATCATCGTGGCGCTGGATGCTTACGGCCCGATCACCGACAACGCCGGCGGTATCGCCGAGATGGCCGGTCTCGATGAAAAGATCCGCAACATCACCGATCCGCTCGATGCAGTGGGCAACACCACCAAGGCAGTGACCAAGGGTTACGCCATCGGCTCGGCCGGTCTGGCGGCACTGGTGCTGTTCGCCGACTATACCCATGCACTAGCGACCCACGGCGGCCCGGCTCTGACCTTCGACCTGTCCAACCACATGGTGATCATCGGTCTGTTCATCGGCGGCATGGTGCCTTACCTGTTCGCCGCGATGGGCATGGAAGCCGTTGGCCGCGCCGCCGGTTCGGTGGTGATCGAAGTTCGCCGTCAATTCAAAGATATCCCCGGCATCATGGCAGGCACTGCCAAGCCGGAATACGGCACCTGTGTCGACATGCTGACCAAGGCAGCTATCAAGGAAATGATCGTGCCGTCGCTGCTGCCGGTCGCCGTGCCACTGATCGTGGGCTTGTTACTCGGTCCGCAAGCACTGGGCGGCGTGCTGGTCGGCACCATCATCACCGGCATCTTCGTGGCCATCTCGATGACCACCGGCGGCGGCGCTTGGGACAATGCGAAGAAGTACATCGAGGAGGGCAACTTCGGCGGCAAAGGCTCGGATGCACACAAAGCCGCCGTCACCGGCGACACCGTAGGCGACCCCTACAAGGACACCGCCGGTCCGGCGGTGAACCCGCTGATCAAGATCATCAACATCGTGGCGTTGATGATCGTGCCGCTGCTTTAAAACAAAGCGGATCACGCTTGGCTGCGTGATCCGCTTTCCATCCGGCCACCTTGATGCAGCGGCCTTTCAGGCGCCCGCTTCCGCCCAGTGCATCTGGTCTATCCCCCACGCCTCGAACGACTCGTGCGACTTGATCCTGTCATCCGAGGCCGACAGATCGACCAACTCGGGAGGGATATTGCACAGTCGCTTACAGTCGTAGATCAGTTGCACGATGGGCTGCAATATTTTCTCCGGCAGCACCTCGCGCACGATACCCAGCTTGTCACTGTCCATGCGCACCAGCGAGCCGGCCGGATAGATCCCTATCCCCTTGATAAAGGCCTGCACCAATTTTGGATCGAAATGCGCACCGCTCCACTCATACATTTTCTGCAACGCCTCAGTCGGCGGCATAGGCTTGTGGTAGACACGCAGCGAGGTGATCGCATCATAGACATCCACGATGCCGATCATTTGCCCGTGCAGACTGATCTGCTCACCTTTCAGGCCCTGCGGATATCCTGTTCCGTCGAAACGCTCGTGGTGCTGCGCCGCCGCATTCAGCGCGATCTCGCTGATGCCATCCATAGCCCTTATCAACTCGGCGCTGCGCACCACATGGTTCTTCATGATGGTGAACTCGGCATCATCCAGTTTCCCCGGCTTGTTTAGAATCTTGCCGGGCACGGTTGCCTTGCCGATATCATGCAACAAGCCACCCAGTGCGACTTCCTTGATCTCGCGCCGCGGCAGTTCCAACACACGTCCGAACGAGACAGACAGGGCCGCGACTGAAACGGAATGCTGGAAGGTGTATTCATCCCTGGTCTTCATCTGCGCCAGCGGCAGCAGGGTCGACGGGAACCTGAACATCGAATCAAGGATGTTGTCGACCAAAGGCTGGCACTGGGCCAAGTCGACCGGCTTGCCCATGCGCACTTCCTGCATGATGCCCTGCATCAGCCGGTTGGCATTGGCATACAGGTTTCTGGCGAAATCGAACTGCTCGGCGGGAGACAGCTTGGCGATGATGGTCGGTCCTGCCGAAGATGGCTCGTTCTGCACCTCCGGTTCCTGCTTAGCATCCGTTACACCAACATCGACCCCAAGCTCGTTATCGATCTCGAGCCTGGCGATACCGGAATCGACGATCTTGCGCAGCATATCGGCATCTTCAATCAGGAAACATTGCCATGCGAACGGATGCGCCTGCCAGGCGAGATTCAGGTCGTAGACGTACATCCCGACACGGAGTTGTTCTATTGCAATTTCCCTAATCATGCAGCGGTCCCTTGTGCGATATTTGACATGTTGCATGACCGCTCCACTTCCGTATAACGGAAAAGCAAGCCACCTGCAGCGTGACGAGAATATCACCGCCCTCATTCTGGGAATATATGCCGGAATATATAGGCACGAGCCTATATATTCCTCGCTGTACTCTATATCTTTCCCGCATTCGTCCGGCCGACAGATGGCTCAGATCGAAGACTCGATCAGGCGACCTTCCATACCTCCCACCACTTCTTGGAAGCGGACATGAGGGCGAATTCGGCGCTAGCTTCACGTTCCCACGAAGCCACGGAAAAACCGGACTGCTGTAACGCTGCACTGTACTTGGTATCCACCCCCTGGATGTGATCCCTGAGCCAGGACTTCAGGAAGCTGAGCATCTCGAAATAGATCGGCTTTTCTTCCATCATGTGCTTATTGCATAGCTCATCCAGTTGCGTGATCAGCTTGCGGTGCTCTTCCATATGGGGGATCAAGTCTTTGTATTTGGCCTCGCGCATCAATCTTTCCTCCAGCGCGAAATGTGTTCGGGTGTAGCTGGTCAGGGCGTCCAGTATCCCCGCGATGGCATTACTCCCTTCCCGCTTGGATACCGCCACGAAAAGGCGGTTCAGGATATTGACCAGTTCCTGATGTTGATCATCGATCGTCTTGATATTGACGCTGTATTCGGGCAACCACTTGAAGAAGACTTCCTCATTAGTCATATGCACCTCCACTGAAAGTTCAAGTTGCTCAATAACCTTTTCCAACACGTACTCAGGCATGCCAGTTGGCTTAATGATGCGTTCAGCTTCGGGGAGATATAGCGACAACAGTCACAGGACAGAGACGTCTCTGCGGCGGTCCCGCTACCATAGTTTCCCTTAGGCCGGAGACTTTGCGCCCATACCTTTCGATATGTTTGCCAAGTGGAGCGGATATTAACCCCACTACTCCGCATGGACAATGTTTTTTTCCGGCGCTTGATCCATTACCACATCTATATGACCAGATACATTTCAGCCGATATTCAATTCCACTCTGCAGACAGGCTCAATTGGTTTATCCTTGCCAGCATCAAGTTGCTCCATAGAACCCAGGCACCGCATCACGGTAAATGAATAGCGTTGATTCTCTTACAGGATTCCTGAACCGCTTTGGCTGTTTCCATACGGCCATGCGCTTGGCTGCCGAAGCGACCGGCAATCGCCAGACGTTCGCCGTGATCTGGCTGGATCTTGACCGCTTCAAACAGATCAACGAATCGTTCGGCCATCTGATCGGCGATGAGGTGATCGAGAACCTTGCCACTCGCTTCCGCCCGTGCGTAATAGGGCGCGCCGAGATATCACGGGTCGGTGGTGATGAGTTCGTGTTGCTGGCCCCGGGATTCAACCGCGAGCAAGCATTCCAGTTCGCCGTCGAACTCGCCGGTATCGTGCAGGAACCACTCAATATCGGCAGCCTGACACTGCGCCCTACCGCCAGCATCGGCGTCGCCATCCATGAACCCAATGAAGACCCGCTCACCCTGCTGGAACGGGCCGATCACGCCATGTTCGCGGCCAAATCCAAGGGCGGGAACAATATCGTCTGCTCCGGGGACGAGCCCATCCCGGGCCGCCTGGGTATCAGCTTGGCCCGCGAGGAGCTTTCCATCGAAAGTGCCATGCATGAAGCCCTGGAGACCGGAGGGTTCAGCCTCCACTACCAGCCGATCATTCGGGCCAATGGCGAGATCGAGGCAGTGGAGGCGCTGATGCGCTGCAAACTCAATGGCGAGAACATCTCCCCCATGAAGTTCATTCCGGTGGCGGAAAAGACCGGGGTCATCATCCGTCTGGGAGAATTCAGCCTGTTGCAGGGCGCGATGCATGCGCGCGCACTACAGGATGCCGGACACGAGACCAAGGTGGCCATCAATGTATCGCGCGCGCAATTGGTCTCACCCGCGTTCACCCAGGCTTTGCATGCCGCCCTGTTGTGTTCAAACGTCAGGCCCGGCTTGATCGAACTGGAATTGACCGAGTCGCTGTTCATGGACATCTCGGATACGGTTCAGCAGAACCTGAAAGAGATCATTGCCACCGGCGTGGGCCTGTCCATCGATGATTTCGGCACCGGTTATTCCTGTCTGGCGAACCTGAAGGACATTCCGGCGAGCAAGCTCAAGCTGGACCGCGCCTTCGTGACCGTATTGCCCGAGGACCGTCGCGCCCTATCGGTCGTCAAAGCCGTCACCCAGCTCGGCCACGAATTGGGCATGACTATCGTGGCCGAAGGATGCGAGAACCAGCAACAGATCGATGTACTGCTCGAGGCGGGCGTCGATGCCATTCAGGGATTTTTCTATGCGAAACCGATGCCGGATTCAGAACTTCTGATATGGCTGAAAGCAAGGAGCAACAAGATTTGAACCTGCACGCCCCCACACCGACAGCTGTCGACCAGATGGTCGAAAAGGCAGTGATCGATCTCGGCATCCCGCCCTGTCCCGCCATCCTGAATCGCTTCATGGCAGAAGCCCGCAAGGACGAGCCCGACTACCAGCGTCTGGCCAGCATCATCTGCTCGGACGTCAGCCTCTCCGCCAGTCTGGTCAAAACTGCCAATTCCCCTTATTTCGGGGCTCGGCAGCGGGTGCGCTCCGTCAACGATGCGTTGGTGATACTCGGGCTGAACATCGCCAGCCGGGCTGTGGCAGGCATCATCCTGCGCAAGAGTTTCCCCACCGTGCCGAATATGGAGCGCTTTTGGGATGCCTCTTCGCGCTTTGCGCGCGTTTCCGGCTGGCTAGCGCAGCGCTTCGGTTCACTCGAACTGGCTCCCGAAGATGCCTATACCTACGGGCTGTTCCGCGACTGCGGCATCCCTGTCCTGCTCAAACGCCTGCCCAGCTATGAATCGGTACTGCATTCTGCCAACAATGAGACCGGACTCGATTTCACCCAGATCGAAGATGCCGTATTGCCCACCAACCATGCCATCGTGGGCTGCGTGCTGGCCCAGAGCTGGTGGTTACCGGAAGAGATCTGCCTGGCCATACGCCATCACCACGACCGTAGTGTGCTGGCGGCCACCACCTCCCCTCCGCCTTTGCTCAGTCGCAAACTCGTCGCCGTCACCCAGCTTGCGGAGCATCTCGTCCAGCAGCAGCTCGGCATCAGCCGCACCCAGGAATGGGGCAAGCTGGGCGCAAGCTGTTTGAACCTGCTGGATATCGATGAAAGCCAAATGGAAACCCTGGCGCTTGAAGCCGCGCCGGTCATCGCGGCCGACGAGTAGCCAGTATTGGGCTTAACCCTGCCCGGTGGTACAATCCGCGCCTTCATTTTTTATGGCAAAGGCGGCGCATCATGGGTTTGAACAAAGTACCTTCCGGCAACAACCTTCCCGACGATTTCAACGTCATCATCGAGATCCCGCAACACGGTGAGCCGGTCAAGTATGAAGTCGACAAGGACTCCGGCGCGATCTTCGTCGACCGCTTCATGAACACCGCGATGCACTACCCCTGCAACTACGGCTACATCCCGCACACCTTGTCGGACGACGGTGATCCGGTCGATGTGCTGGTGATCACCCCGGTTCCGCTGAACAGCGGCGTGGTCGTACGCTGCCGTCCGCTGGCTGTGCTGAAGATGGAAGATGAATCCGGCTTCGACGCCAAAGTGCTGGCTGTGCCGGTGGACAAACTTTCCACCCTGTATCGCGGCTTGAAGGATTACAGCGAACTACCCGAGATCGTCCTCAAGCAGATCGAACATTTCTTCGCGCATTACAAGGATCTGGAACCCAACAAGTGGGTCAAGATCGGTGGCTGGGAAGGCATCGAAGAAGCACGCAAAGAGATCATGGAAGGCGTTGATAACTACAACAACGCCAAAGTAAAACCCGAGTTCTGATCAGGAGTAAAGAGATGACCGCACGCATCATCGACGGTAAAGCCATCGCGCAGGAAGTACGCGCCGAATGGAAGGTTCGCGCCGACGCGTTGAAGGCGCGCGGCATCACCCCCGGCCTGGCGGTCATCATCGTCGGCGAAGACCCCGCCTCCAAGGTCTACGTCGCCAACAAGGTGAAAGCCTGCGCAGAACTGGGACTGCATTCCGAGCACATCGCGCTGCCTGCCGACACCAGCGAAGCCGCCTTGCTGGCACAGATCGATGCACTCAACAACGACCCCAAGATCCACGGCCTGCTGGTGCAATTGCCGGTGCCGAAACACATCGACAGCGACAAGGTGCTGAATGCCATCAACCCTGAAAAGGACGTGGACGGCTTCCATCCGTTGAATGTGGGTGCGCTGGCTACCGGCAACATGCGCTTCGCACCCTGCACCCCTTACGGCTCGCTGGTGCTACTACAGAAGAGCGGCGTGGTCATCGAAGGCAAGCATGCCGTGGTGGTCGGACGCAGCAACATCGTGGGCAAACCGATGGCACTGTTGCTGTTGCAGCACAATGCCACGGTCACCATCTGCACCTCCAAAACGCAAGACCTTGCCAAGTTCACGCGCGACGCCGACATTCTGGTGGTCGCCACCGGACGTCCGAAGATGATCACCGGTGACATGATCAAGCCGGGCGCTGCCGTGATCGATGTGGGCATCAATCGCATGGAGAATGGCAAGTTGTGCGGTGATGTGGATTTCGAGTCTGCCAAGGATGTGGCCGGGTGCATCACACCGGTACCCGGCGGTGTGGGCCCGATGACCATCACCATGCTGGTGGCGAACACCGTGCAGTCTGCGGAACGCGCTGCAAAATAAGATTGCTCCAGAAAGTCATCCAGAAGACCGGACGTTGCAAAATGTCCGGTCTTTTTTTATAGGCCGTATTTCTGCTTAAACTCAGCCAGCGGCACAGGCTTGCTGAACAGGTATCCCTGATACAGCTTGCAACCGTTCCATTCCAGGAAATCGCGCTGCGCCTGCGTTTCCACCCCCTCCGCGATCACTTCCATACCCAGATTGTTCGCCATGCCGATGATGGTCTGGATGATGGCTGCATCGGATGACTTGGTGCCGATGTGCTGCACGAAGGACTGGTCGATCTTGAGCTGGTCCAGAGGCAATCGTGTCAGATAGGCCAGCGAGGAATATCCCGTACCGAAATCATCCATGGAGAAGCTGATGCCAAGCTCCTTGAGCGAGTACATCTTGGCGATACTGTCGCCGATGTCATCCAGCAACACGCTCTCGGTCAATTCCAGCTTGAGTCGGCTCGGATCGATGGCTGTCCTTGCCAATATCTCCTGCACCTGCTGCACAAAATCCGCCTGACGGAATTGCCGAGCACTGACGTTCACAGCTAGCCGCAGATCGCGTGTCGCATCATCTTGCGCCCAGACACTGATCTGCCGACAGGCCGTTTCCAGCACCCACCTGCCGATAGGCAGGATCAACCCGTTCTCTTCCGCCAGAGGGATGAACTGCAGCGGCGGGATCAGGCCGCGCTCGGGATGGATCCAGCGCAGCAGCACCTCGGCGCCGATGACGTGCCCGAGCTGATCGACCTGCGGCTGGTAATACAGTTCGAATTCCTGCAGGCGCAACGCCTCTCGCAGGCCAACCTCGGTCTGCGCGCGCGATTCCAGCTCCTGCTGCATGGCGGGATCGAAGAAGCGCAACGCGTTGCGTCCCGATTTCTTCGCTTCGTACATGGCGGTATCCGCCTGCTTGAGCAATTCATCCATCGTGTCTTTGTAATTGATGAACAGCGTGATTCCCATGCTGGATGAACTGTGGAATTCCGCACCTTCGAGCTGATACGGCTCGCTGAGCGAGTGCAATACCTTTTCGCCCACCGTACGCGCCTGCACGGCGGCATGGGCACTGTCCTCGCTCAACCCTTCCAGCAGCAGTACGAACTCATCCCCGCCGAAGCGCGCGACGGTATCGCCCTCGCGCACACAGGCCTGCAAGCGGCGCGAGACTTCGATCAGCAACAGGTCGCCGATACCGTGGCCTTTGGTATCGTTCAGCGTCTTGAAGTTGTCCAGATCGAGGAACATGAGCGCGCCGCCGGTATGGTTGCGCGCACCGCTGGCGATGCCCTGACGCAAACGATCCAGCAGCAGACGCCGGTTGGGCAGCTGGCTGAGCGGGTCGTAGAACGCCAGATGATGGATCTCGTTCTCGGCTTTCTTGCGTTCGGTGAAGTCCACGTAGGCACCGACGTAGTTTGTCACATTGCCGTCCTTGTCCACCACGGCCGTGATACTCAGCCATGCGGGGAATATCTCGCCGTTCTTGCGGCGGTTCCATATCTCCCCCTGCCAGCTGCGGTCACGCTGCAAGCTGGCCCACATCCGTTCGAAGAACACCCCGCTCTGACGATCCGACCTCAGGATGGCCGGGCTCTTCCCTATGACTTCCTCGGCCGTATAACCGGTCAGCTCGGTGAATGCCTGATTGATCTGGATGATGTTCGCTTGCGCATCGGTGACCATCATGCCTTCCTCGGCTTCAAAGGCTGTCGCGGCGATACGTAATGCCGCCTCGCGCTCTTCCAGCTCCGACATCATGCGGTTGAATGCGTGCGCCATGCGCGCGATGTCGCGCGGACCACTCGGTTCGGCGCGCACTCCGATCTCGCCGCGTTGCGCGCGCGCCATGCTTTCGGAGAGTTCGTCCAACGGGCGCGACAGGTTGCGCGTCAGCTTGCTGATCAGAACCAGAAACAGCAGCGCGAACGAGAATGATGTCAGCAGGTTGGTGATGAAGATATTGCTGGTCGTCTGTGCCAGCGCCGACTTGCTCATCACCACCGAGACATATCCCAGCAACTCCGGTTTGCTCGCATCGCCGAACGGCGACTCTTCCGCGGGCTGGGAGAATACCGGCGAGGAGAAATGCCATGCCCTGTTGCTTTCCGCATTGAGCATGGAATCCGCTTGCAGCCCCCCGGTTTGCTGCGGCTGCATGAACTGCGCCAGATCGTTGTCACCCTGCGCCAGCAACAAGTCGCCGTTGGCATGCCTGATCTCCATGCCGATCACGCCGGGGAACGCCATGGTGGCGTGCATCACCTCGCTGGCGTTATCCGCCGAGGAGTAGATGAGTGCCAGCGTACTTTGCCGTGCCAGATTGTCGGTGATGCGCCGCCCCTGCGAGATCAGGTCCTCGCGCACCTGCTCATTCACCTGCCAGGAGCCCGAGATCGAGGCGAACAGCGACAGAAGCAGGATACCCAAGGTGATGGAGATGCCGATCTGCCGTTTGAATGTGAACCGTTGAAAGAAGGCGCTGATGTGTTGTCTCATTTCGCGCGCCTCATTGCTCGGGGAAAGCCATATCGAAACTCTGCAAGCGGCTGGTATTGACCCCCAGATGGCGGGCGGTTCGCAGATTGACTGCCATCAGCACTTCGCGCAAAGGCATCAGTCCGGAGCCATTCCCGCCGGATGCCATCAGGTTCAACGCCGAACCGGCCAGACTGCGCCCCATATCCACGTTGTCCGGATAGAGCGAGAACAGCACCCCGCGCCGCACATGACTGAAGCTGCTGGAGAACATCGCCAGATTGTGCGCCCATGACTCCTGCAGCAACATGGGCATCACCGTGCTGTCCTCAACAGTGGTCGAATCCTGCGGCAACCACAGCGCGTCCTTTTCGACATCCGCTTGGGCCAGTATCTCCTGATAGGCGCGCATGGCGCTACGCAGATCCTCGGCCTGATAGGTCACCAATTCCACACCCTGCTGTTGCGCGGCATCCTTCGCCAGGCGAATCAACCACTCGTTCTGCCGGGGATCGTAAACGGTGAATATGCGCCGCGCTTTGGGCATCATGCTTTTCAGACGGGAGAACAACAGCGCCGGATCTGGCGAGAGACTATTCACCTGCGCAGATCGGACCTCCTCTTCGGAAGCTGACAGGACGCCGCCGACCACCAAACCCAGATCGCTTTCCAGAGAGCGGGCTACCCGCATGCCCTGTCGTCCAAGTGCGATGACGACCTTGGTGTCCTGACGGCGCAAGGCCGCTTTCAATTGGCCGACGTCCACATCCTTGCCGACTGCAAAGTTGCTGACCCGGCCTTTCGCCTTTTCTTCAATGCCATCGATAATCTGCGTGAACACGCTGCGATAAGGCTCGCCGATCTCGGGATAGATCACCGCGATGCCGCCCGCCCCGCCGGCATCGGCCAGCTTGTTGGCGACCTTGCGCTGCACGGCGACGTTCACCAGCCCGGCGACCTGCACCGGAACGATCAATACTTCCTGGAAATCATCGAGACGTTCGATATCCAGCAGCGAATCACCAACCCAAACCGGCTGATCACGGGATATTTCGTGGGTTTCTTTTGTGCTGGCCTGCGCCGCAAGCGCAAGGCTTGTGAAGGCCGCGAACAGCAAAGAGCCAATGCCCATGCGCCGCATGAAGCTAGATTTCCGGCCGGATCGGATAGGGGAATGGGACATAGTCACGATTGTGCGCAGTGTCGTTCAAAGACCCTGACAGCACAAGTGCAATTTCCATCCTGAGTTGCGTTGAAAACCTTGCATATCTCCTCTCCAGAATCACCTGCGCTTATTTGTCGATCATTTTGACTTCAATCAGCTTGCTACTGATATTAGCAGGCTTTACACTCCGCCACAGCCGCAGCATGGGTATTCATACGCAATAAATCCTGGCTGACACAAAACGTTGCGCAATAGAGAATATAGAGGACTGGCCTCTGCTTCCTTGTGCTGGCGTCCCGTAACAAGGAGAATGGCATCGGCCTTGGATACCCCAAGGCCGACATCGATTGCCAAAGCTACATAACAATATCGGCAACTTTGAATCACAGGGAGAAGTGTCATGCCAGCGTTGAGTCGTCGTCCGTTCTGGATACTATTGGCAACAAGCTGGATCGGCGTTGCAGGTGCCCAGTCATACGAGGAAGAGGATCTGGCGCTGGCCTACGGCGACAAGGCAACTATCAGCATCGCCACTGGCAACCAACAGCCAATCAATCGCGCCCCTGCCGTATCCACAGTGATCACCGCTGGCGACATCGCAGCGATGGGCGTCACCGATCTCGATCAGGCACTGGAAAGCGTGCCGGGTCTGCATGTCTCCATCAACAACGTTGCGATGAACCCGATATATGGTTTTCGCGGCATCCATACTCGCTATACCCCACAGATTCTAATGATGGTGAATGGCATCCCCATCACCAACGTGTTCTGGGGTGACCGTAGCCAGATGTGGGGCGGCATGCCGCTGGAGAACGTAGCGCGCATCGAAGTGATCCGCGGCCCCGGTTCGGCCCTGTACGGTGCGGACGCCTTCTCCGGCGTGATCAACATCATCACCAAGACAGCGACAGACATCCAAGGCACGGAAGTCGGTGTGCGTGCCGGTAGTTTCAACACCCGTGATGCATGGCTGCAACACGGTGGCAAACTGGGCGCAGTGGATGCCGCCTTCTACCTGCGGGCGGGCAGCACAGCCGGACACGGCGGCATCATCCAGCAGGATGCACAGACAACCTCCGATACGAATTTCGGCACCAATGCCTCGCATGCCCCCGGCCCGCTGAACACCGAACGTAAGGCAGTCGATGTACGCACCGATCTGTCCATCGATGCGTGGCGCTTGCGCGCCGCCTTACAGGATAGGAATGTCGCTGTGGGTGCATTGGCCGGCAGTCTGGATCCTGATGGTCGGGGGCATTCGTCCAGGCTCTATCTGGATCTGAGCTATGCGCAGACCGACTGGGCACCGGACTGGGATGTTTCTGGCGTTGTCGGATATTTCGACAACAAAGAAGATCCGGGTGACCCGGCCTACACCTTGTTCCCTGCCGGTGCTTGCGTAGGCTCTAGTACAAACTGTTTTCCCAACGGCATGATCGGCAACCCCGGCCATTCCGAACGGCACACACACGCCAGCCTCTCCGCCTTCTACACCGGCTTCGAACGGCATCGCCTACACCTCGGGACGGGATATCGCGTGCAGGACTTGTACGAAGTCAGGGAGATCAAGAACTTCAATGCGTCGTTCGCACCGTTGCCAGGCGGCCTGACCGATGTGACCGGCGACCCGAGTCTGGTCTTCATGTTGCCGCATAAACGCAATCTGGCTTATGCCTTCGTACAGGATGAATGGGGATTCGCCACGGACTGGACGTTGACTGCGGGCGTAAGGCATGACAGTTATTCCGATTTCGGCGGCACCACCAATCCCCGTATCGCGCTGGTATGGGATGCGGCCTACAACGTGGTGGTCAAAGCCATGCATGCCAATGCTTTCCGTGCCCCCTCGTTTTCCGAGCAACATTCCATCAACAATCCCGTGACCATCGGCAGCCCGAACATCAAACCGGAGACCATCACCACCGACGAATTGGCATTCTCCTGGCAAGCCGCCCGTGATCTTCAGCACAATCTGAACTTCTTCCGCTATCGCATGCGCGACATCATCCTGCCCATCACCGGCAGCACATACCAGAACGCGGGCGACCAGACCGGACGTGGGCTGGAACTGGAATCGACTTGGGATGCGCGCAGCAACCTGCGTTTGACAGGCAGCTACTCATTGCAGCACTCCACCGACGCAGCCACGGGACAGGATGCGGGCATGGCACCGCACCGCCGCCTGTTCGCCCGAGCCGAGTGGCGCTTCGCCCCGCGCTGGCATTTGAGCACCAAGATCAACCATGTGACGGACCGCATGCGCGAACCCGGTGACAGCCGCGCCAAAGTACCAGATTACACGCTGGTGGACCTGACCTTGCGTCGCGAGAAAGTCGCCGGTGACTGGGGACTCAGTGCCATGGTGTACAACTTGTTCGACCGCAAGGCATGGGAGCCGACCTTCAAGTCGGTCGGCATGACCTCCGACTTGCCGCTGCCCGGCCGTTCGCTTTACCTGCAACTGCAGTACAACTACTAATCCACCCGCCCACGCATGGGACCGACACTTGGCGGGCACTCTGCCTTGGGACGTGCCTAACTTCCTGCGCCTGCACGCCGACTAAAGTCGGCGTTGATATACCTGCGCTTCAGCCAGCTTTGCCGATCAGCTCGATCATGTAACCGTCCGGATCGCTCACGAAGGCGATTACCTTGTTGCCGCCCTTCATCACGCCCGCCTCACGTATCACCTTACCGCCCTGTTGCTTGATCTGCTCACAGGCTGCATATGCGTCGTCCACTTCAATGGCAATATGACCGTAGCCTGTACCTATATCATAATGGCCAACACCCCAGTTATAGGTCAGCTCGATCACCGCTTGTTCGCTTTCCTTTCCATACCCCAGGAAGGCCAGCGTGAACTTGCCCTCGGGATAGTCATGCTGCCGCAACAACGTCATGCCCATCACCTTGGTATAAAAATCGATAGACCGCGCAAGATCTCCGCTTCTTATCATCGTATGCAGTATTCGCATCACTTCACTCCTCTCGTTATCAAATCAGCGACACACCTTGTTGCCAAACGGATCGATGCCACAGCGAATCTTTTCGCGGATTTCCTCTCGGCGCTTCCCCTCCGCGGCCGACACGCCCGATGCACTCTGCCCTGCCTCGTCCTTCAAATAGTCCGGGGACACATTGAACAAAACACCATCCTTATCCATGCAGATGATATTGCCGAACGAATCGGTGCCGCAACGACTCTTGTCGGCAGCCGATGCATAGCCTGGCATCACAAGCGACAGCAGTAACAACAGCCCCTTCATATTCTTCCCCTCACACTCGCATGAAACAGATAACGCATTATGCCTTCACCTTCTTGCTATTCAGGCTAATGATCAGCACGCCCGTCAACACCAGCGCAGAACCGATGATTTGCAGCAGTGAGACGCTCTCCCCCAGGAAAACATACGCCATGTAAATGGTGCTGACCGGCCCCACCGTGCCAATCAGCGAGGCACTGCCCGAGCCGATGCGATGGATGGCGAATGACAACAAGAACACCGGCAACACGGTAGAGAACACCGCCATCGCGATGGCGTATTCGTACACCTGCAATGGCAGATTTAGCGCACTCCACGGGCGCATCACCATGAACTGCAGCACACAGGCCGCACTGGCGACCAATGAAGCATAAGCCGTGAAACGCAACGCGCCGATGCGCGCGATGGCATGCCCTGCCCCCACCAGATAGATGGCGTAAGACAGCGTGCTTGCGAATACCAGCGCCGCGCCGATCAACACCGCATCGCCCTGACTCACACCCACATCATGCAGAAATACCAGCGTGATGCCGGCATAACTCAGGGCCATCGCCGCCAGCACTTTGGCAGTAATGCGCTGCTTGAAGACCAGTGCCGCGAGGATCACCGTCATGGTCGGATAGAGGAACAGGATCAAACGTTCCAGACCTGCTGTGATGTATTGCAAACCAAGGAAATCGAGATAGCTGGACAAGTAATAACCCACCAGCCCTAGTCCCACGACCAGCAAGCGATCATGCGCATCCATCGGCGCGGCATGATGCCGCCGCGCCCAGATCGCCACACCGATGAAGAACGGCGCCGCGAACACCATGCGCAAAGCCAGCAGCGTCACCGCATCCACGTTGCCCAGATACGCCAGCTTCACCAAGATCGCTTTGGCCGAAAAACCTACCGCGGCCAGCAGGGCGAAGACGACGCCGAGAAGAACATCCCGTTGAGCGAAGGTGCTGCGAGTTTGACTTGTCATGATGAAGACCCTGAAGGTTCAGCTAAGCGGGTCTTGTAGCGGAGCAAAGCGGAAGACCCGCCGTTGCCCGTTTATAAAGTGAAGCGTTAAAACAGAAACGCGCGGCGGCTGGTGGCTAGCATGGCTAGCCACAGTCGCTTGGCGTTGATGGAATCGATGAAGATGGATCGCATGGGATGGAATATACGTTGCCGTCTCAGATCCGGTCAATTAGCCCGCCAAGCCGACGTACACGTTCTGCACATCATCGTCTTCATCGATAGCTTCGAGGAAAGCTTGCACCTCTTCGAGCTCGGCTTCGTTGCTGATGGTGACTGGATTCTTGGGACGATAGCCCAATTGTGCGGAAACGACAGTGAAGCCCTGCGCAGGCAAGGCTTTGCACACGGTATCGAGATCGGTGGTGTCGGTGATGAAAAGTGTCGCGCCTTCTTCGGAAGGTTCGAGGTCTTGCGCACCGGCTTCGATGGCGGCGACTTCCGGGTCTGCATCCGCTGCATTCGGTGTCGCTTCGATCATGCCGACATAGTCGAAGTCCCACGATACGGAACCTTCCACACCGAGCTGACCTTTGCGGAACAACACGTTCATGCTGGACTTGGTGCGGTTGATGTTGTCGGACAGACATTCGACGATGACCGGTACGCGGTGCGGGGCGAAACCTTCGTACACCAAACGATCCAGACTCGCGCCACCATCCAGCAGGCCAGCGCCTTTCTTGATCGCGCGATCCAATGTCTCTTTAGGCATCGAGGCCTTCTTGGCTTGCTCGACGACCAGACGCAGACGCGAATTGCTATCGGGATCGGCACCACCTTTGGCGGCGACCATGATCTCTTTAGCGAGCTTGCCGAAGATCTTACCCTTGGCGTTCGCTGCGACTTCTTTGTGTCTGGCTTTCCACTGTGCGCCCATGTCTGTTCTCTTGTGTTGGTTTTACGAAATTTGATCGGGACTGAATCCCGAGGCCGCATCTTGCACTAAGTGGCGGGCGGCTTCAATCTTGAACCGGCGGATCGCGGTCAGATCAAGGCGTAGATATCCGCTCAGAACGACCAGGTCAATTGCAGGCTGGCGCGGTTACCCAAGTTGCCGGCGATGACGAGGGCATTGTCGCGCGCGGCACCGGCAGCGATGGCGGCGGGATTGGATACTTTCATGTTGCGCCATTCATAGTTGAAGATGACGCGCATGGCCGGGTTGATGAAGTGTTGCATGCCCAGCGTAATGGTGGCGAACTCTCGCTCGTTGGCGAGGGTCTGCGTCATGAAATCGAGATAGTCGTAGCGCAGGTCTGCCTCCCATTGCGGCTGGAAGCGCCAGCCGCCTTCCACATACCAGCCGCCGGCTTGTTCATTCACGCCAGCCGCCAAGGATTGCCCCACGAAGGGCGGCGCTTGCCCGCCCACCACCATGCCGTTGGCGCGCAGATATTCGGCCGAAGCGCGGTAGTTTCCTTGCAGATATTTGAGGCCGACGCCTTCGCGCACCAGTGCGTGATGCTGCGTGCCGAACAACCGCGAACCATTCTGCCGCCAGACAAAGGCGCTGAAATCTTCGCGATTGGGGCCTTGCCCACCGAGCAGATACGAAGCCTGCACGCGCAACGTCAGATCCTTGCGGCTATCGCTGTCGCGCGGACTGTCGATCGCATCGCCGTTGGAGACCATCGCCGCGTAGGAATATTCCCATTGCCCGCGATTGTGCCAGTCGTACACCTGCACGCCCCAATCGCGGTAACCAGAGAAGCCGCTGGTCAGCCGGGCGGTGGAGGTGCCGCCGGCATTCACCGCGCCGGTGGCTTGCACCGGCAAGCCCACCAGCATGTACAGCACGGCATTGGAGTTATACACATAGGGCGAGGAAGTGTTGACCGCCAGCAGCGCTTCTTCGCTGGTAGGCAGTTTGAACAGGCCGGCGCGGATGCGCGCCCCAGGGATGAAGTTGAAGGTCAGCGAGGCATCGGTCAGCACGACATCGTGGTAATAGGTGGTGCCGTTCTCGCCGGCATCGAGCGCGACGAAATAATTGATCTCGTCGCTGAATCTGCCGCGCGCGCCCAGCCCGGCACGCATCACCTGGAACTGGTGCGGATTCTTGAGGTCCGGCCAGTTCAGATTGAGCGCGGAGTATTGGCCGTTATATACCGCTGCCGCCCCCTGCAGGGTGGTGACGGGCTGCGCGTCGATGTAGGTGTAGGTCGGCTGGACGAAGCCGAACACGCGGAACGCGGGGGCATCCGGTGCCTCGTTGCCCTGCAGTTGCAGCCAGTTAGTCGCGTTGACCGTGCAGGGAATGAACGTCGCCAGCAAAGCCGCGCCGAGTCTGACTTTCATATCGAGGTGTTCCATTATCCGAGCAGCTTCACGAATTCAGCCGCAAGCACCGGACGGCTGAAGAAAAAGCCCTGTGCTTCGTCACAACCGTAGTTGCGCAGGAAAGCGAGCTGGGCATCCGTCTCTACTCCCTCGGCGATCACTGTCAGTTGCAGGGTATGCCCGAGCTGGATGATCGCCCTGACGATGGCGGCAGAATCGGCATCCTCGGCCAGATCTTGCACGAAGGACTGGTCGATCTTGAGTTTGTTCACGGCCAGCCGCTTCAGGTAAGAAAGGCTGGAATAACCCGTGCCGAAATCATCGATGGAGAACTTCACGCCCATGTCTTTCAGACTGTGGAGCGTCTTGATGGCGACATCGATGTCCTGCAACAGGATGGATTCGGTCAGCTCCAATTCCAGCATATCCGCTGGCAAACCGGAACGCTTGAGCGCGTGAGCGACCGTCTCCAGCAAGTTGCCGCGCTTGAATTGCAACGCGGAGAGATTGACTGCCATCACCAGTTGATGTCCGCTCTCGCGCCACTGTTGCGCTTGCCGGCAGGCTTCGTTGAGCACCCATTCGCCCATCGGGATGATAAGACCGCTGCGCTCCGCCAGCGGGATAAAAGTGCCCGGCGGGATCAGTCCCAGCTCGGGATGCTGCCAACGCACCAAAGCCTCGGCGCCGATGAGGCGCCCGCTCTCGATATTGATCTGCGGCTGGTAGTGCAGCAGGAATTCGTTGTTCTTCACCGCGTTGCGCAACTGTCCCTGCAAGTGCAGTTGCTCCTGCGCATCGAAGTTCATCTTATCGGAGAAGAAACGGTAGGTATTGCGTCCGCTGTCCTTGGACTGGTAAAGCGCGGTGTCGGCACTCTTCAGCAGCAAGTCGAACTCCCGGCCATCCTCCGGGTACAGGCTGATGCCGATACTGAACGAGGTATTGATCGCGTAATTCTCGATCTCGAAAGACTCGCCAAAAGCCTCGACGATATGTTGCGCGATGCCGCCGATGACAGCCAGGTCGCGCATATGCGGCAACAAAACGATGAATTCGTCACCCCCTTGACGGCTGATGGTGTCGGTGTCGCGCAGACATCCGCGCAGACGCTCGACCACCGCCACCAGCAACTTGTCGCCGTAATTGTGCCCGAGCGTGTCGTTGACCTGCTTGAAGTTGTCCAGATCGAGGAACAGCACGGCCACGATAGACTGTTCGCGCTCGGCCTGCGCTATGGCCTGCTCGAAACGGTCACGCAGCAGCAGACGGTTGGGCAATCCGGTAAGGACATCGTGATGCGCGAGAAACTCCAGTTGCCTTTCCGCTGCCGCATGCTCGACGCGGGTGCGCAACGTTTCCACGCCATAGGCCAGATCGGTGGCAAGTTCCTGCAACAATCTCACCTCGTCCTCACCGAAAGCATCGACTTCTGACGAGTAGATGGTAAGTGCGCCCAACGCATGCTCTTTTCCCCGCAGTGGCAGTGCGATGCTGGAATGGTAACCGCGGGCAAGCGCCATATCGCGCCACGGGAGCATGCGCGGGTTGGTCTGATAATCCTGATTGATATCCGTCTGCCCGGTCCGGATAGCGGTACCCGTGGGACCGCGTCCGCGCTCGGTATCCGCCCAGGACACTTTCAGACCTTCCAGATAGTCATTGCCATTGCCATGCTGCGCGACCGGGCGCACGGTCTTTTCCGCATCATGCTCGGCATACCCCACCCACGCCATGCGATAACCGCCTTGCTCGACCACCAAGCGGCAGATCTGTGACAGCAGGGCATGCTCTTCCGTCGCATGCACCAGCGCCATATTGCAATCGCTCAACAGTTTGACCGAGCGATTCAGACGCTTCTGGTTCTGTTCGGCGTGTTTGCGTTCGGTGATGTCCTGCATGGTGCCGATCACCCTGCTGGTCACCCCCTGATCGTTCTCCTCGATCTTGTAGCTCACATGCACCCAGCGCGTCTCCCCGTCGGCGCACATGATCCGCACTTCGACCTGCAGCAGATCAGTTGCGCCGGTTTCCCGCGCCATTTGGATATGCTCGCCAACCAACCGAGCATCCTCCGGGTGAACTAGGCGCCGGGCGAAATCTGCCGACGACATGCGGTACCCCCCCATCTGCGCGGCGGTGGTACGGTGCAATGAATAATACTGGTCGTTGAAGACGAACTCATCGGTGGCCACCTCATACTCCCAGTGACCCATATGGGCGATCTTCAATGCTTCGGAAAGTTTTGCCTCGCTCGCGCGCAATGCCGCTGTCGCTTGCAGGCGCACGTTGAGCATCTCATTGAACTCCTGTGCCACTTCCCGGATCTCGGGCGGCCCATCCATCGCGGCACGGGCATCTTCATGGCCTTGCCTGATCGCGCGCGAGGCGGATGCCAGCGCACCGATAGGGCGCGATATCTGGCGTGCGATCAACCAGGCGACGCCAAGGATAAATATCAGACTGAGCAAACCCAACAGCACATTTCTGAGCACCGCTTCACGAAGTTGGGAATAGACATAACTGGTCGGAATGCCCACATAAACCGTCCAGCCGGAATCCTCCACCCGGTCAACGTGATAGAGTCTCGGCACCGAATCGACACCTTCCATCTCGCCTTCCACACCGGCCAGAATATTTTGCAGCGTCTTGTTGTTGCTGTATTTTTTCCCGACCCACTTCTCGGTATCAAGGTTGCGCCATACGAAAACTCCGCCTCCCGTCACGATCCCGATGGTCGTGCCGGGGATCATCGGCGCATTGGATAGATTGGGTTCGTACAAAGCCAGATCGAGCGGCAAGCCGAGGAAGCCGATCTTCTTGCCTTGGCCATCGTGGATCGGATAGGTCAGCACTGTCACCCATCTGCCAGTGATGGGGCCGAAGAACGGATCGCTCACCACAAGTCCGTCCATCGTCAGCGACTTTTTAAACCATGGCGCTTGGGCGACCGACACCGGCTTGCCGCCTGGCTGGGGAACCGCCGAACAGATCGCCGTCCCCTGCATATCGATCACGGTCATGTTCGCGGATCTCGGGAACAACTGGAGGAAATCCCACAGCACCTGATCGCAGTGCTTCACATCCATCTTGCGGATGAGCGGGCGCTTGGCCATCTGCACCAGAAAATCTTGGTTGGAATTCAATACCCGGTCGACGTCGGCAGCAGCAGCTGCTGCCAGCATGCGCGATGTCAGTTTGGCTTGGAGGACGCGCTGCTGGGCATTGTCGTAGATCGTATACGCAAGGATACCTACCATCGGCAGGGCAATGGCCAACACCAGTGCCAACAACTGCGTTCGGATTGTAAGGCGTGATCTCATTTTTTTCAGGAATTACCGGCGGTTCGCATATGGAGCAAGAGATTGACCGGCGTACAAAAATCGCTGAAATATGGAACTACATCATAGTTCAATTCAGGCTGCACACACGAACCAAATCATGCCCTCTATTTGCCGTTTGCGACGTCTTCCACCACCTGCAGGAACGTATCGCCATACTTGGCCAACTTGGCCTGACCGATGCCGCTGAGACGTCCCATTTCGTCCAGCGTCTGCGGTCTTTGGTTGAGTATCTCGAGCAAGGTGCTGTCGTGGAAGATGACGTAGGGTGGCACGCCCTGCTCGCGCGCCAATTCCATACGCTTGTCTTTGAGCGCCTGCCACATGGGGTCTTCGTTGGCACCCGCGAAGGCTTCACGCAGACGCGAGCCGCGTTCGGCTTTGCTGGATGTGCGTTTGGCCGGTGCCGCATCGCGACGCAGCCAGACTTCCTGCTCACCGCGCAGCACCGGACGCGCCGCTTCGGCCAAACGCAAACCGCCATAGCCTTCGATGTCCACTTCGATGAAGCCGCCTGCCGTCAGCTGACGATAGACGCTGCTCCACTGCTGCTGCGCCAGTTCCTTGCCGATACCAAAAGTGCTGAGTTGTTGGTGATGGAATTGTTCGATCTTGGGGGTGACTTTCCCCAACAGCACGTCGATCAGATGCGCGACACCGAAACGTTGCCCCGTGCGATAGATGCACGACAGTGCCATCTGCGCGGCCTGCGTCGCATTCCAGGTGTCCACCGGTGTCAGACAGTTATCACACTGGCCGCAATCGCCGGGATGTTCTTCGCCAAAGTAACGCAGGATGCTCTGGTGACGGCATTCAGTGGATTCGCAGAAGCCGAGCAGCGCGTCGAGCTTTTGCAGTTCGACGCGCTTACGCTCCTCCGGTGCATCGCCGGACAACAGCATCTGCCGCATCGACACCACATCACCCAACCCGTAGGCCATCCATGCATTGGCCGGAAGACCATCGCGCCCGGCGCGTCCGGTTTCCTGATAGAAGCCTTCCATACTCTTGGGCAGATCGAGGTGGGCAACAAAACGCACGTTGGGCTTGTCTATGCCCATGCCGAACGCGACGGTGGCGACCATGATGACGCCTTCCTCACGCAGGAATCTTTTCTGATTCTTGCTGCGCACGGCAGCATCCAATCCCGCGTGATACGGCAAGGCATCCCGTCCCTGCGCCGATAGCCAAGCGGCGGTCTCCTCCACCTTCTTGCGCGACAGGCAATACACGATGCCGGCATCATCCTCATGTTCGGCTTCGAGGAAGGACAGCAACTGCTGGCGCGCATTGTTCTTCAGCGCGACGCGGTATTGGATATTGGGACGATCGAAGCTGGAGACGAACTGCTGCGCCTGCTCCAGCGCCAGACGTTCGATGATCTCGCGCCGCGTCGGCGCATCGGCCGTGGCGGTGAGCGCGATGCGCGGCACATCGGGAAAGCGCTCGTGCAACACCGTCAGCGCGCGGTATTCAGGTCGGAAGTCGTGCCCCCATTGCGACACGCAGTGCGCCTCGTCGATAGCGAACAGGCCGATGAGGCGCTCCTGCTGCAAACGTTCCAGCTGATTCAGGAACCCTTCTGTCATCAACCGTTCCGGCGCGACATACAGCAGCTTCAATTCACCGCGCATCAACTGCCGCGATACCTCGCGCGCGGTATCCGCATCCAGACTTGAATTCAGGAAGGCGGCGGACACCCCGAGTTGTTTGAGCGCATCCACCTGGTCTTGCATCAGCGCGATCAACGGCGACACCACGATGCCGACACCGTCGCGCAACAATGCAGGGATCTGATAACACAGCGATTTGCCGCCGCCTGTCGGCATCAGAACCAGCGCATCCCCCCCGCTCGCCACATGTTCGACGATAGCCTGCTGCGCACCTCGAAATGCGCTGTAGCCAAAGGTGTCACTGAGTATCTGATGGGCGCTGTCGGGTTTCATGGAAGTGGTTTGATCTGCGGGGGGCGATTATCTCGCACATCCCTTGTTGCCGACAGGGCCGATTAAATCCCAGTCATGCGCCGATGGTATGATGGTCGCAAATCAAGAACCCCATCAAGGAGCGATATGAGCATCCGTACCGTAGTCACCCAGCCCTTCCCCGATCAGAAACCCGGCACTTCCGGCTTGCGCAAGAAAGTCCCTGTGTTTCAGCAAGCGCATTATCTGGAGAACTTCGTACAAAGCATCTTCGACAGCATCGCCGCACCGCAGGGCGCAACGCTGGTGGTAGGCGGTGATGGTCGTTATTACAATCGCGAGGCAATCCAGATCATCCTGAAAATGGCGGCGGCGGATGGCTTTGGCGAAGTGCTGGTCGGTCGCGGCGGCATCCTGTCCACGCCGGCCGCTTCCTGCGTGATACGCAAGTTCAATACCTTCGGCGGCATCATCCTTTCCGCCAGTCACAACCCGGGCGGCCCCAAGGAAGACTTCGGCATCAAGTTCAACAGTAGCAATGGCGGCCCGGCTACCGAGACCGTGACCGATGCCATCTTTGCCAAGAGCAAGAGCATCAGTAGCTATCGCATCCTTGATGCTGCCGATGTGTCATTGGATGAATTGGGTGAAACGACGCTTGGCACCATGAAGGTCAAAGTGATCGATCCGGTCAACGACTATGCCGAACTGATGGCGTCGCTGTTTGATTTCGATGCGATCCGTGCCTTGCTGAAGAGCGGCTTCCGTATCAAGTTCGATGCCATGCATGCGGTGAATGGCCCCTATGCAACGGAGATCCTTGAAAATCGTTTGGGCGCTACAGCCGGCAGTGTGATGAACGGCATACCACTGGAGGATTTTGGCGGGGGTCATCCGGACCCGAATCTGACTTACGCGCACGACCTCGTCGAGATCATGTATGGCGACGATGCGCCTGATTTCGGCGCCGCCTCCGACGGCGATGGCGACCGCAATATGATCTTGGGAAAACATTTCTTTGTCACGCCTTCAGATAGCTTGGCACTGCTTGCTGCCAATGCCGCATCGGCACCGGGTTACAAACAAGGCTTGGCCGGTATCGCGCGTTCCATGCCGACCAGTGCTGCCGCGGATCGTGTGGCCAAGGCTTTGAACATCCCTTGCTACGAAACACCGACAGGATGGAAGTTCTTCGGCAACCTGATGGACGCCGGCAAGGTAACGCTTTGCGGTGAAGAGAGCTTTGGCACGGGTTCCGACCATGTACGCGAGAAAGACGGACTGTGGGCTGTGTTGTTCTGGCTCAACATCCTCGCGGTGCGTAAGCAATCCGTTGAATCTATCGTGCGCGAGCACTGGACAAAATTTGGACGCAACTTCTATTCCCGCTATGACTACGAAGGTTTGCCGACCGAAGCAGCGAATGGTGTGATGCAGCTGCTGCGCGAGAGCTTCACGTCGCTCACCGGCACGACGTTCGGCAAATACACGATCCAGACCTGCGACGACTTCAGCTACACCGACTCGGTGGACGGTAGCGTGAGCAAGAATCAAGGCGTGCGCATCCTGTTCAGCGATGGATCACGCATCATCTATCGCCTGTCCGGCACTGGCACCGAAGGTGCCACTTTGCGGGTCTATCTGGAAGCGTATGAAGCCGATGCAGCACAACATCATCTTGATGCCCAAGATGCATTGAAAGAATTGATAGTGATCGCTTTGGATATTTCGGAGCTTGTGAAACGCACAGGACGCGAACGTCCGACCGTGATCACTTGATATCAGCTTGTGGAGCGGTGACCGCCGAGGTTGCCGCATTCTCGCCGATGAGTTGAAAGAACACCTCGCCCTGTTTGACCATACCGAGTTCGCTACGCGCTCTTTCTTCGAGCGCATCGCTGCCGGCCTTCAAGTCACGCACATCGGCATCCACCACAGCATTGCGCTGTCGCAATAGTTCATTGGCCGATTTTTGTGCTTCGAGCTGGTGGTTGTTGTCCCACACCTTCAGCCAGCTTCCCTTCCCGAACCAAAGCGGATATTGCAATAGCAGGAGAAGGGCAAGCAGGATGTAGGTGACGGCACGCATCAGCCTAACTGATAGTAAGCCTCACGACCGGGGTAGGAAGCGCTGTCACCGAGGTCTTCTTCGATGCGCAGCAGTTGGTTGTACTTCGCCATGCGGTCGGAGCGCGACAGCGAACCGGTCTTGATCTGCATGGAGTTGGTCGCAACCGCCAGATCGGCGATGGTGGAATCCTCAGTCTCACCGGAGCGATGGGAGATCACTGCCGTGTAACCGGCACGTTTCGCCATCTCGATCGCGGCGAAGGTCTCGGTCAGCGTGCCGATCTGGTTCACTTTGATCAGGATGGAGTTGGCGATGCCGCGCTTGATGCCTTCCTTCAGAATCTTGGTGTTGGTCACGAACACGTCGTCTCCGACCAACTGTATGGTCTTGCCGAGACGGTCGGTCAAGGCTTTCCAGCCATCCCAGTCGTGCTCGCTCATACCGTCTTCCAGCGAGATCACCGGATACTTGTCCACCCAAGAAGCGTACATGTCGATGATCTGCGCAGCGGTTAATGTCAGACCGTCCGCCTTCAGATGATACTTGCCGTCCTTGTAGAACTCGGAGGCTGCAGCATCGATACCGATCGCTACATCTGCACCCGGCACATAACCAGCCGCCTCTATCGCTTCAACGATGACTTTCAGAGCTGCTTCGTTGGAACCCAAAGCAGGAGCAAAACCGCCTTCGTCGCCGACGGTGGTGGTCAAACCGCGATGATGCAGGATCGCCTTCAGGGCGTGGAACACTTCCGCACCGCAACGCAGTGCTTCGCGGAAACTCTGCGCGCCGACCGGGATGATCATGAATTCCTGGATATCCGCACCGCCGGTGGCATGTGCGCCGCCGTTGATGATGTTCATCATCGGCACTGGCATCTCCATGCGTGCAGCTCCGCCCAGATAGCGGTAAAGCGGCAAGCCGCTCTCTTCTGCAGCGGCACGTGCCACAGCCATTGAGACAGCCAGAATCGCGTTGGCACCCAAGCGGGATTTGGTGTCAGTACCGTCCAGATCGATCATGGTCTGGTCGATGAAAGCCTGATTCTCGGCATCCAATCCGATGATCGCTTCTGCGATCTCGGTATTCACGTTCTCAACAGCTTTCAACACGCCTTTGCCGAGATAGCGCTGCTTGTCTCCATCGCGCAATTCGATAGCCTCTTTCTCACCGGTAGAAGCACCGGAAGGTACTGCGGCACGTCCCATGACGCCCGACTCCAACAACACATCTGCTTCTACCGTCGGATTCCCACGGGAATCCAAAATCTCACGCGCTACGACATCAACGATTGCACTCATCTCTTTTCCTTCTCTCTCTTCACACACTCTTCAAGTTAACGTTCTCTTCAATGAACCCCTGTTGCTTCACCAAGGCATCGATCGCCTTAAGTGTCTGCAACATCTCTTTCAAATGCCCCAACGGGAATGCATTAGGGCCATCGGACATCGCTTTTGACGGATCGGGATGTGTCTCCATGAACACCCCCGCCACGCCGGCAGCCACTGCTGCGCGCGCCAATACCGGCACAAACTCTCGTTGCCCGCCGCTGGACGTGCCCTGCCCACCGGGCAACTGCACTGAATGCGTGGCATCGAACACCACCGGGCAGCCGGTGTTGCGCATCACCGCCAGCGAGCGCATGTCGGATACAAGATTGTTATATCCGAACGAAGCACCGCGCTCGCACACCATGATGTTGTCACCACCGCTGACTTCGCGCGCCTTGTCGACCACGTTCTTCATATCCCAAGGTGACAGGAACTGGCCTTTCTTGATATTCACCGGTTTGCCTGACTTGGCCACCGCATGGATGAAATCAGTCTGGCGGCACAAGAAGGCTGGCGTCTGCAACACATCGACCACACTGGCTACCGGTTCGATCTCATCTTCGTCATGCACATCGGTCAGCACCGGCACGCCGATCTGAGCCTTAACCTTTTCCAGTATTTTCAGGCCGGCTTCCATTCCGAAGCCGCGGAAAGTCTTGCCCGAGCTACGGTTGGCCTTGTCATAGGAAGATTTGTAGATGAAAGGGATGCCGAGCTGCGCGCAGATCTCTTTCAACTGTCCGGCAGTATCGATCGCCATCTGCTCGGATTCGATCACGCACGGGCCGGCGATCAGAAACAGTGGTTTATCCAGACCGGCTTCAAAGTTGCACAGCTTCATGCTGTTTCCTTATGTTTAACGGCTGCTTCCACATACGCCTTGAACAGAGGGTGTCCGTCTCGCGGAGTGGAAGTGAACTCGGGGTGGAACTGCACGCCGACGAACCAGGGATGCATGCTCTGCGGCAATTCCATCATCTCCGGCAAGTCCTCGGAAGGGGTGCGTGCTGAAATGATCAAGCCTGATTTTTCCAGTGCAGGAACATAATGGTTATTTACTTCATAACGATGACGGTGACGTTCATTCACCTCATCACCGTAAATCTTCTGCGCCATCGTGCCGCTCTTGACCGGGCAGCGCTGCGAACCCAACCGCATCGTGCCACCCATTTCAGAATCAGCACTGCGTTTGGCGACCTTGCCGTCACGATCAAGCCATTCAGTGATCAATGCCACTACAGGATGTTCAGTATCCAGATTGAATTCGGTACTGTTCGCATCCTGCATATCCGCCACATGCCGCGCGTACTCGATCACCGCAAGCTGCATGCCGAGACAGATCCCCAGATATGGGACATTGTTTTCGCGTGCATAGCGGATAGCTGCAATCTTGCCTTCCGTTCCACGCGCACCAAAACCTCCTGGGACCAGAATGGCATCCAGGCGCTTCAGACAGTCAGTCCCATCGTTCTCGATGACTTCGGAATCCAGATATTCGATATTTACACGCGTAGCGGTATGGATACCCGCATGACGCAATGCCTCGATCAATGACTTATACGATTCGGTGAGATCGACATACTTGCCGACCATACCGATGGTGATCTCGTGTTGCGGATTATTCTGCGCTTTGATCAGATTCTGCCAAACTGTCAGGTCGGCAGGCGGCGCATTCAGTGCCAGCTCTTCGCAGATAATGCGATCCAATCCTTGCTCATGCAGCATCTGCGGAACCTGATAGATACTGTCTGCATCCCACATCGAGATCACGCTGTCTTCGCGCACATTGGCGAACAAGGAGATCTTGGCGCGCTCGTCATCGGGAATACGGCGATCAGCACGGCATAGCAACGCCGTCGGGAAGATACCGATCTCGCGCAATTTCTGTACGCTGTGCTGTGTTGGCTTGGTCTTCAATTCTCCGGCAGTCGCGATGTATGGCACCAGTGTCAAATGTACATATGCCACCTGATTGCGGCCCATGCGCAATCCCATCTGACGTGCCGCCTCCAGGAACGGCAGTGACTCGATGTCGCCCACCGTTCCACCGATCTCGACGATAGCGATCTCAGCCTTACCATCAAGCGAAGCAGCAGCGCCGCGTTCGACAAAAGCCTGTATCTCGTTGGTGATGTGCGGAATAACCTGCACCGTCTTGCCCAGATACTCGCCGCGACGCTCCTTGCGGATCACGCTCTCGTAAATCTGACCGGTGGTGAAGTTATTGGCCTTGCGCATCTTGGCCGTGATGAATCGCTCATAGTGGCCGAGGTCCAAGTCAGTCTCGGCGCCGTCTTCTGTGACGAAGACTTCACCATGTTGAAACGGACTCATCGTGCCAGGATCGACGTTGATATAGGGATCCAGCTTGAGCATCGTGACCTTGAGACCACGTGACTCCAGAATCGCCGCAAGTGAAGCGGCGGCAATGCCTTTTCCTAGGGAAGAGACAACGCCGCCGGTAATAAAGATGTATTTGGTCATGGGCCGCGATTGTATCGCAAATTAGGTATGCTCTCAAAAGAAGAAGAGCGCCAGAATGGCGCATCTTCATATTCGAGTAACAATAAAAAAGCCCAACTTTTGGTTGGGCTTTTTTACTTATAAGGAGTCTGACGATGACCTACTTTCACATGGGTAATCCACACTATCATTGGC
>Ga0180732_1000581_pt1 | contig 29175 bp, 16 predicted proteins | sample KR11_01MetaG_FD_148674 | JGI IMG/M metagenome (GOLD analysis project Ga0180732, IMG submission 148674) | Groundwater microbial communities from the Olkiluoto Island deep subsurface site, Finland - KR11_0.1 MetaG | ecosystem: Environmental > Aquatic > Deep subsurface > Groundwater | place... | reverse complement strand
CCCAGTGCATCGCCGCTGTCCCGAGCCGATATTCCTCTCTGTCGTCCAGGCCGTCCATGTCGCTGTTCGGCATGAACGGCTTCGAGCCCTGCGCTTTCTCCTGGCTGCCTGTCAGCCCGTCCCAGTCGTAATCGTTCTGGGTAATGTCGAACCACAGCTCGCAGTCGTCCTGGTCCCTGGTATCGCCATCCTCTTCGCCGCTCACATGGCCGTAACCGTTGGGGTCGCCGGGGTAGTCGTCGTTGAACCATTGGGCGGCCGCGCTCTGGAGCGAAACTGTAATCAGCAATAAAACGCAGCCCGCGACCAGCACCTTTCCGGTATAAGGGTTCGGTGTCATCATTTGTCTCCAGGTTCTTTCGGTTCCTGGTTACTCGCCTCCCCATTGGTGTTCTCTACGTTATTGGAATTCGTGGAAGGATGTACAGTCCATTGATTGTCCTTTTTTTTCCTATACCTAAACCAAGCCAAAGATGACAAAATTAAGATAATTCCGATGACAAAAAGAGCAATAGAAAGTCTGCTCAAATTAACATAATTTTCAGAATCTTTAATCTCTAGTGGGATGGCTCCTGCAACACTATACATTATAGTCCCACCATCTTCTGGGTAAATAAATCCAGATGTTATGGAAAGACCAAAATGATTATCGCCATAGGATATGTAGTCTCTACTCCCATATGCGTTCAATATACCAATACTAATTGGGCTATCGCAAGTCACAATAAATTCTTCTATAGAATTTTCCTTCAATGATAACTCATGATTTCCAAAAGGCCATGAAGCATCAGCAATGTCCATTGGACTTGAACCGGGTAAGTAACAATCAACAGTAATGTTTTTTGATTGTCCGGAATTATTAATTGAAATAATTATATTCATCTCTTCATTATCATAAATATGTTCTGGATACTCTATGTAGTCAATTTTTACTCCGTTTCCTTCTATATTATACATAATCATAATCGCGTTTGTAGTGGAATTAATCATGAAAACTCTATTCTCTGTTTCATTTTGAATTTCATTGAACTCAATTCTCATTAGTTCGGCTTCTTCATAGCCATTCTCAGCATAATTGAATATATAGGTTGATATTAATATGCATAATATGCCTACCAACATAATAGAAATAATTCTTTTCATTTTTAATCACCATTGTTCATATTTATTTACGTTACATTCATTCCCAACAGAAAATTTATTGAATAACCTTGCAGTCATTAAGATATACTCATCCCAACTTGAATCATGTTTAGTGTCTGAAAAATAAAAATTAAGGTCAGTAACTAAAGATGAAGATAGGCAATCATGACAATAATTAATTTGGGTAGAGGGATCGCCAGTTATTGACATAGTATAAGCCATTAAACAAGCATCTGTAACACATGGAATTTCTGCAAATTCCTCAAAGCCTGTGTTACCATTAAAAGTTTCAGTTATTGTCAGTCCTATACCAATACAATGCCCTAATTCATGAGCGAAAACAATTTTCCACGCATCTATATTATTCCCAAAATCATCCTGTAGATAATTACTTGCAATCATGAAACCAAAGTCTGGATCTGCGCCGCCATATCCATTATCATCTACAGTTCCATCGGGTAAAATGCCAAATTGAATTGTACCTACTATTAAGCAATAAACATGTGTGTTCTCATTCTGGTGATAATTGTTTTCAACAATATTTGCATCGAATTCATTTACCCTCGTACCATCAATTAAATTTAATGTTCGAAGAGTACCATACTCATCTATGTATTCATGAACAAAAGGAATTTCCTGGTCTATCTGAACCACTAAATGAATACCACCTGATATAGTTGTAACTGAAGTTGTAGTTATCTCTGAAAACATTTTAATAACACTTTCGATGGAATCACTCGGTGGTATTCCACATCCTTCAAGATAATCCATCTCCACAAACAAATCTGGACGGTATGGATTCGAATTATAAGGACGAAGTGTGTATTCCTCGAGATTGCTAAGCCCATCATAATCCGTATCACCGCCCGCATCCATGTCAATTATGCTAGGCGGCCAGCGAATATCCTGTTTGCATTCATACCAATTGGGGAGTCCATCACCATCAATATCGCCTAATGGACATACGCCTGTCGGAGAATCTATCATTGTTGGATTCGTTCCAATAGCAATTTCCTGTCCATAAGTCAATTCATCTGCGTCTCGATCATCCTGCCTAATGTCGAACCACAGCTCGCAGTCATCCTGGTCCCTTGGATCGTCATCCTCCTCGCCACTAGCGTGGCCGTAGCCATTGGGGTCATTTGGATAATCCCCGCCGGTCCACTGGCCGGTTTTCAGGGAATAGACAAGAAACATGGTTCTTCCATCGTCATTGATTTCAGTGGAGGAATATTCATCTTCGCTCACTGTGGAATCTCCATCTATATCGCACCAGTCGTCTGAAGTTGGGCTGCCATCATAGTCAAAAAGATCAATAGTTATCAATCGCAACTCCTCGCTATCCGGGACATTGAATATGAATGCATTCGTCAAATCACTTGGTGTCAGGTGACTGTTGTCGAACTTTATCGGAATGGTGCTATCGGATGTGACCCAAGTGTACAAGGAACCCGATATTTTCGCCCTGTCACAACTTACTCGCGTGTAGAAGTCTGCTTCACTTGGACTGTCAACTGCTTCGAGGGCTCGTATTTCAGTGATCTTTACTGTAATTACGAGATCAATTAAAGGGTCCATGTCATTACCATCTGGTACTCCATCATCGTCAGTATCGAGTTTGAGCCAGTCAGATTTATATATTTCAATCTCGTCCTTGGTTTTGAATCCGTCATTGTCATCATCATTATCGAGATAATTCGGAATCCAATCATTTTCTGTATGGTCGTTGGTCGGGTCGCCATCCCCATTCAGGTCCTCGTCTCTTGTTAGAATTGTGTCACCATCGTCATCGTCGTCGAGGTAATTCAATATCTTATCATAATCTGTATCGTAATGTAAATATTCGATAGCCGTTGGAACCCAATCGCCATCGTCATCAGTGTCTAGATAATCGGGAGTACCATCTTCATCTAAATCTCTATTAGTTGGGAGTTCGTTTCTTGTTAAAACCGTGTCCCCGTCATCATCGTTGTCTAGATAATTTGGTACACCGTCTGAATCTGAGTGGTCGTTGGTCGGGTCGCCATCCCCATTCAGGTCTTCATCTCTTGTCAGAATTGTGTCGTCATCGTCATCATCGTCGCGGTAATCTTCCAATCCGTCATGGTCGGAATCCTTCATCCCTTCTACGTCGTTGGGAACGCCATCACCATCTGTGTCTCCGGTTGGCCCATTGGCATCATCAGCATCCAGGAAGTTGGGGATGTTGTCACTGTCATCGTCGCCAATGCCCTCAATAGAATCTAGTTTGCCGTCATCATCCGAATCTAGGTCTCTGTAGTTAGGACTTTCATCATCGTCCACATCTGTCCAACCTTCGACGGAATCCGGGATGCCGTCATCATCCGAGTCCAAATCCAGGAAATCGTAAGACCCCGTGTTATCCGTATTGGGCGGGTTTGTATGGTCCGGTCTCCCCTCTATTATATCAGGTATGGTATCATCGTCTGAATCAGAGTCCAAGCGGTTCGGAATGTTGTCATCGTCTGCAGGTTCATCTTCGTTCTCCACAATATCGGGGATGTAATCGCCATCATCGTCTTCGTCTTCTGTCAGCACCATACCATTATACCAATCGGGTGCCGAGTAAGCCTCATCCGGCATTCCATCACCGTCCGTATCATTGGCACCGGTTGGGTTTAACGGCCATTTGTCTTGAATGTCTTCTACGCCATCACCATCATCGTCTATATCTTCATTGTTTCCGGTGAGGTCTCCGTCCGTATCGGAAGATTCGTTGGGGTCCAATGGGAATTCATCGCTTGAATCGATGCATCCGTCGCCGTCTGTATCTGGATTTAGTGGGTCGGGATGTTGTGATACGAATGTCATGTCTATACTGAATACATAATCAGCATATTCATCGCCCCACACGTCGTAAGTTAATTTCAGATACCAGGTGTGTGTATTTAAGAAGGGTGTCTCACCATATAACGAAAGAATATTTTGTACACTTGAAACCTGGTACTCAGGTCCCGAATCGTACCTGAGATATTTCGTTATTTTTGGGCGTACCATCCCATAATCTGTCACTACAAATCTACTCGTAACTGTGTCTAACTCTGGGTGCCCAACCACATTGAACAGGACTCCAACATTTTTTGTTTGGGTTCCAACCCCCCCTCCAAAATTTCCAGATGTTGAAAATGAAAGGGGCGTTTGTGTAAACACCATGTCCAGAACTTCTTCCCCGTCAGTTAACATATCGAAGTCCGAATCAGGATTCACGGGGGATGTAAGATATACGAATTTTTCATCTTTGTCTGTCAATCGGTCCATATCTGTATCGCAGACAGTTGAATCTGTGCTGCATTTGAGTGTGAAGGTAAATGTATTAATAGTAACATGTGTGTGTTCGATTACTTTATAATATATTCTAAAATACCAATCAAGCTCACTGGAAAGGATATCCTTGTTCCAATAACTGAGCATGTTTATTGTACCACTTTTCAACTGGGTTGTTAAATAAATCGGTGTTCCACCGGAATAGCCCAATACGATGTTTAAGGCTTGACCACCGGCGATATCCCAAGAATAGCTGCACGTTGCCTCATGCAGTGTGCCGTATGCCCTGAAATTATAAATCCAGGCACCAACCTGATATTCATTTCCATATACATACTGTGTCACGGTCATCGGCACTTGCTTGGACACATGATTGACAATATAAACATCTAGGATTTCGTCTTTATCAAGAAGTCCATCCTCATCAGTATCTGGATCAAAAGCACCGTTGAATAGTCCGTCATTATCTGCATCCAGTCCCCAAAAGTCTGACCAAAATGAATCATAGCCCAATATATTGATGAAAGCTTCGATTTCGTCGCCGTCCTTCATCCCGTCGTCGTCTGTATCCGCTTTATTGGGATTTGTGCCATAAGTGGCAACCTCCTCAAAGTCGCTTAAATTATCATAATCGGAATCATTGTGCAGAGGATTGGTCTTATGAATTAACACCTCTTCGCCATCTAAAAGCAAATCATCATCGGTATCCGCATCCACGGGGTCCGTACTCACAACATATACATCAAATGAAAGTTGCGTTATATCAATCTCTCCGGCCCCATTCGATGAAAAGGAGATAGGGACAGAAATACAGCCGTCCACGACACCATCATCGGAGTCCTGATGTAAACCCAGATATTTGTTGATGTAAGGGGAGATATCAGGAATTGTGCATGAGCCATCTATTATCTCCGCTTCCGCAACTACCTGCCCATCTATCGAGATGTATATTATGGGGGTGGTTTTCACTGCAGAATACAACTGGTGATGCACACCATCTCTGAAGTCAGACCAGACGATTGTGTCCTCGTAAATTGCCGGGTTCAGTTGCCATCCGTCGACCATACATATTGGAAATTCCTTGTTTGCAACCAAGTCGTATCCGTATATATTATTGTAAGGAGAAAATCGGTGGCCACACCATACAGCCGTGTTTCCAAATATGGCCGGGTCATTTTCTAAATGTGAATTGTCTGTTATTCGGGTGGTCTCTTCCGAAAATATGTCATATACATACAAGTCCAATTCATTTCCTTCTAGATAAAGGACATACCTCTCGGAGATGTCCAATAATAATGGGTCCGTCCCAACGGGATTGATGATTTTAGTGGTCTCGGTTGAGATTTTGTATAAGTGCAATTCATGTGCCACATAGTTGACTGAAGCTACATAATCTCCGTAAATACAAGGGTTTCCTGTACTGCTAATAGATTTCGTTGTCTGGGTGTGAATATCATACAATACGCCTGGCCATACGATATAATTGTTGTAGATATCACCGGCATACCCAGAACCCACTTGCCATTCCTCACCAGTCACGTAATTTTGAACGAGAAGTATGTTTATATTGCGATACCAAAAAATATATTCTCCCCAAATCGTAGGAATAACGTCATGCGTCGGGTCATCTGTTATCTGTGTTTCAACTCCAGTAGTTAAATCCATTAAAAATATGTCCCAATTGCCATTTCTGTCGTCCTTATACACGATTTTATCTCTATATATATCCGGGGAATCCATGTTGCTGGGATATGTTGGTATGTGATGTTCCTCATATGCATACAATGACGGGGTAACATCAATCCTTGAGGACGCGACACGCTCAATTCCGGCATAAGAGACTGGTACATTCAAAGACAATGTGTGTGTTTCTTCTGGCAAGAACGATAATGATTTCGAAGTACTCCCATCTGCGAATGATGTTATCTGTGCGTCAGGAGTTCCATCTGCATTGATTTCCTCGGCATCGGTCAATCCGTCCTCATCCGAATCCATAAAGGAAGAATCCACGGCTGCTAATGAACAGAAATGATGTGTTGTAGCCCATACAATGTTTCCCTCTACATCTATTCCGGTATCCTCTCCCGCTGAAGTGTTCTTGAGTATCTTCCAACCATCATTTGTTAGCCAATATGCCCTCAAATATAACTCTGTAATGGTTTCTGGCAGCAAGGATGCATCATATCCGAATTTGATATATGCCGTAAACGACTGATTGCATGTTGTTGTAATGTTCACAGATTGACCGATATTGCCTTCTGGCAAGGGAATACTAGCGAGCGTAATGGTCGGTTTTTCAGTAGCGTTATCTGCATAGTCTATGGCCACACTAATCCCTAATTCGATATCGACTGCCACGGCGTCGGGAATGATGGTAACATCGCCAGGTGTGAAATTGTATTCCATGGGGAGTTCATCGTCCACATCTGGAATGAAATCACCGTCAATGTCTGCGGCGAATGAGCGCAATCCGCCATTCTCCCATATGATTGTGAGGGTTCCATTGGAGATAGCTAACTCTAGCTCTGGATTTCCATATGCAACGATTGAACCGATAAATATTGGCTCGGACCATGTGACAAAATCTTCTGTTCCCGCGTAGTATAAATCAAAATCATTTTCCACCCAAAGAACATAGCCAAGCCCAGTTACAGAATCAACCGCGCATTGCGGATATTGTGTATTCATTGTTGAGTTGGTAATCTGGTATCCATAAAAACCCTCTGTATTCTCATTCAGTTTAATATTCCCATTCACGTCGTTATCTATGACCTGCTGGATAATAGCGGGGTCGTTGACATCCAGGTTGCCGTTAATGGTGTTTCCGACAATGTAACATATGCCTCCCTTGATTTTCACATTGCCGTTGATGTCGTTACCAATTATTATCTCGCTGACGTCCTCGTAAGTGCTTTGTTTCGCATTTACATTCCCATTCAGTTGTGTATAGCGCATCTCCAGGTCTGCATTTTTTGTATCCAAATTTCCGTTGATGTTACTGTTGAGAATCCTTATTCTGCCTAGGTCAATCTTGACATTGCCATATACAACACAATTCTGAATTAGAACATTACCTCGGGTAATCTTAATATTGCCGTTGATGGTGCAATTTTGAATGGTCAGGTATCCATCGTCAAAATCGATATTGGAATTGATTGTTTGATTGACATAACTCGCCCAATTCGTGTTATACACTGTGTCCACGATTTGATATCCATAAAAAATCTGGTAAGTACCGTTAACCAATTCTCTCCAGACCTGATGCTCGTTTCCGAACGAATCGATGAACATGTCCATGTCTTCGCCAGTGTTATATTCATCAGCGGAAACATTCTGGAAAATCATCACCGTCATCAACAATGCGCTCATTACCGCGAAACTCTTCTTTCTGTAGGTGTCCAAGTATTTCCCTCCCGAGACAATGGTTGATGGATATGAGGGGATTTAAATGTTTGGATATGATTGGAACTGCATTCACCATGCGCGTCGTAAATCTACAATCTAAAATCTACAATAATTCACAAACACTAAATATGTCCTCCATCTTCCCGAACTTCGATAGAAATGAAGACACTGTTCATACACTCTGATTTCATAGAGTACGAGGCCAGGAAGAAAACCAAACTGGCAGAGGATGTCCCTCCGGAGAAAAGGAAGAACCGGGTAGAGGAAGTCCTTGTGGTGTTCATCAGTTTCGAGAAGAGAGACGAGGGCAAGGAGCAGGACTCCGCAAAGGCCCTGGTCGCCAATGTGGTGGAGATAGCCGGAAAGGTCGAGACGAAAAGAATAGTTCTCTACCCGTACGCACATCTCAGTTCATCCCTGGGAAAGCCCAGTTCCGGTATCGAGATACTTCACTCGGCGGAGAAAATGCTGGCCGAGTCGGGATACGAGGTACACGCTTCCCCGTTCGGCTGGTACAAATCGTTCAATATCAGTTGCAAGGGTCACCCCCTCAGCGAGCTGTCCAGGGAGATAGTCGCCGGCGAGGAGCAGGCCAAGTCCGCGGACGTGTCCGAGGCCGTGAAGGCCGAGGAGAAGCTCAAATCCACCTGGTTCGTGCTGGACACAGACGGCAAGGAGCACCCCCTGGTCCTGGAAGATAACGCGGTCAAGGGCTTTGCTTTCAATGACAATGTCAACCTGAAGAAGTTCTGCCAGTACGAGATGGCGAAAAGTCGCACCAGCAAGGAGGAGCCGCCTCACATCGAACTCATGCGCCGACTGGAGCTGGTGGATTACGAACCGGGCTCGGACCCTGGCAACTTCCGGTACTACCCCAAGGGCAAGCTCATCAAATCCCTTCTGGAGCGTTATGTCAACGAGCAGGTCAAGCGTACCGGCGGAATGGAAATAGAATCGCCCATCATGTACGATTTCGAACATCCATCCCTCAAGAGTTACATGAACCGTTTTCCTGCCCGCCAGTATACAATTCAAACGCCCGACAAGAAGGTCTTCCTCAGGTTCGCGGCCTGTTTCGGCCAGTTCCTGATGCTGCATGACGCCACGATATCATATCGCAATCTCCCCCTCAGACTGTACGAGCTGACCAGGTACTCTTTCCGCGTCGAACAGAGGGGCGAGCTTGCAGGATTGCGCAGGCTCAGGACTTTCACCATGCCAGATTGCCACTCATTCTGCGCCGACCTTCCCATGGCCAAGGCAGAGATTGAGGATAGATTCGAACTATCCAGGCATGTTCTCACTGAGATAGGATACGAGATTCCGAATGGCCTGGAATTCGCCATCCGCGTAACCAAGGAATTCTACGATGCGAACAAGGATTTCGTTGTCGACCTGGTGAAGCGATGGAACCGCCCCGCGTTGGTGGAGATGTGGTCCGAACGGTTCTTCTACTTCGTGTTCAAGTACGAGTGGAACTTCGTGGACTGCGGGGACAAGGCCAGTGCCCTGAACACCGACCAGATTGACGTTGAGAACGCCGAGAGATACGGCATTACCTATGTCGGAAAAGACGGTGAAAAGCATTTCCCGCTGATACTTCACCAGTCGACGTCCGGTGCCATCGAGCGCCTCATATATTCCCAACTAGAGATGGCTGCCATGGCCGCCAAGAAGGGCCTGAAACCGCAGTTGCCATTCTGGCTATCACCAACCCAGGTGAGGTTACTCCCTGTGAAGGACGAGTTCGTCGCGGATTGCATCGAGCTTGTCGGCAAAATGCCAGGCCGGGTTGATGTGGACGACCGCGACATGACCGTGGGCAAGAAAATACGTGACGCGGAAAGGGAATGGATACCGCTCATCATCGTCTACGGGGACAATGAGAAATCCTCCGGCAGCTTCCAGGTAAGGGTCAGGGGCCAGGATGAAAAAGCCATGACGCTTGACGAACTGACTTACACGATCAACGCCATGCAGAAAGGCATGCCCTTCGAACCACTACCGTTGCCCATGAACCTGGAAAAGCGCGTCATTTTCAGGGGTTAGGCGGATGTCTACCGCCATATCGCTGAATTCCGTCTCCAAGGCCTTCGGGCCGCAGCATGTTCTGGTGGACGTGAGCTTCGATATCCTCAAAGGCCAGAAAGTGGGACTTGTGGGCCAGAACGGAACCGGCAAATCCACGCTTCTCAATATCATTTACGGCCTGGAGAAAATGGACCTGGGCGAGATAAAGGTACCGAAGGACGTGACCATCGGCTACATGACCCAGGAGAACAAGCTGGATGAAGAGAAAACACTTCTTGAAGCGGTTTCCGCACCAACCGGACAGCTCGGTTCCCTTGCCAAGCGGGTTTCCTACCTGGAGAACAAGCTGGAATCCGGCCTGGAGGGGGAAGCCCTGGATGCAGTTTCCAGAGATTATGCCAAGGCCCTGGAAGATTTTGCTGCCAGCGGCGGTTACGGCCATCCGTCGAAGGCCGAGGGCGTATTGAATAAGCTGGGTCTGGACAAGCGGACATTCAACACCCGGATAAAGGACCTGAGCGGCGGAGAGCGTACAAAAGCCAGGCTCGCAAGAATCGTGATGGAGGCGGAAGACGCAGATCTACTGATACTTGATGAGCCGACCAATCATCTTGATATAGAAACCACCGAATGGCTTGAGGATTATCTGACTGCATACCGGGGTGCGGCGCTGATTGTCAGCCACGACAGATATCTGCTAGACAAGCTGGTCTCCAGGATTGTGGAAATCGAAAACAAGAATTCTAAAATTTATTCGGGCAATTATACTGCGTACCTAGAAAAGAAGACAGTGGAGATGGAAATGCTGTCCAAGCGCTACTCAAAGCAAGAAAAGGAAATCAAGCGCCAGCAGGAAATGATAGCCTTCATGTACAGCGTCTACACCTACAAGAGCATCCACAAGACCCAGCAGAAAAAACTTGACCGCATGGACAAGATGGACAAGCCTGTGAATCACACTCGGGAGCTGGGAATTAATTTCGGCAGTGCGGAAAAGTCCGGCAAGGACACCCTGGACGCAATAGGCATCACGAAGAAATACGGCCAGATACCCATAATCGGCAAGTGTGACTTCCGTATCGAGAAGGGCGAGAGGGTCGGTCTCATAGGCCCCAACGGTTCCGGAAAAACAACGTTGGTCAGGATGATAATGGGCGAGGAAAAACCCACTTCCGGCACCATCAAGATAAGCAAGGGTGTGAGCATCGGTTACTATTCTCAGGAACAGGACGGCCTCGTACGCGGAAATACAGTCATCCAGGAGATGCAGAAACATAAAAAAGATGCGAGCGAGGAATGGGTCCGCACCTTCCTGGGCCGGTTCTTCTTCAGCGGGGAAAGCGTCTTCAAGAAGGTCTTCCAGCTCAGCGGCGGCGAGCGCGCGAGACTTGCGATAGCCAAGCTCCTCATGTCCCAGAACAATTTTCTCATACTGGACGAACCCACCAATTACCTGGATATATACGCGAAAGCGGCCATGGAACAGGCTCTAACGGAATACCCGGGCACGGTGCTGGTCATATCCCACGACAGGGCCATGCTGGATACGGTTGTCGAGCAAATATTCGAGATCCGGGACGGGGCACTCACCACCTTCTCAGGAAATTATTCAGATTATGTCAGGGCCAAGGGCAAGGCGAGGCTTTCCACCGGCGGCGATACCTACGAGGTTGTGAAGAAATACACCGACTGGAGCACAGGGAAGAAGTATGCCAAAGGCCAAGTTCTGAAGGTCAGCGGGGCGGAGCTGGAAGGGCATCGGTGGGCGATTGAGAACGGGTTTTTGGCGAAGCGCGGGAAGGGGAAATGAAGCTATTATTGAGATTGTAGATTTACGGACTTATTGACTGGCCGAAGCGGATAGTGAAAAGTGTAAAGTGAATAGTGAAAAGTGACGTTGGGAGGTAAATTGTGAAAGAATCTGAACTCAAGGGAAATACTCAGTTTTTCATTTTTCACTTATCACTATTCACTGTTCACTAAAAACTACAATTAACGAGCAAACTTCAGAAGACTGAACTCTTACTTTGTCCCCCATCCTTCATATACCTGACGCGGATTCGTTCCAGATGTGAATAACATGTCAAAATCTATCTCATTCATGGTTGTGGCAATGCTGGTGCTGAGCACCATGGGAATGTTTCTGGCCAACGCGTCTTTTGGGGCCGAGATGTCTGATGAACTGGGCGCAGGTGAACCGCCGGTAAATCCGAGGAACATTATTCCTCTCATGTTGGATCCTGTCCACAACATTGACACCGGCGAGTATTTTCCTTCAATCCAGGCAGCGATAGATGACTCAAACACTGCGAACGGTCACACAATTGAAGTTGCTGCTGGAACATACAATGAAAATGTACTGGTGAATAAAGAAGTTAATTTGGTTGGCGAGGATATGGGGGCCACTATCATAGACGGTTCTGGAATTGGGGATGTTGTCAAAATTACTGTGGATAATGTAACCATTACGCGATTTACAATCACTGGCAGTGGCAGTAATCTTGCAGATTCCGGGTTGGAATTGGAATCGGTCGAGGACTGCATCATTAATTATTGCCTAATTTCAGTCAATAATTATGGGCTGAAGATCGCTTATGCCCACAGGACCACCGCTCATAACCTTACTATAACGAGCAACCAGCGAACCGGATTTTATTTGGATAATTCCGATTATTGTGTCATTTTCAACAATACTTTCATTAATAACGTGCAGAGCGGTTTATATCTCTACAGATCTGATTGGAATCAGATGCAAAACAACAATGCCTCGAACAATTCAGATTCAGGCATATATCTATATCAATCGGAACACAATACTTTAAGCCGGAATAATCTTTTTAAAAACACATTTGATGGGATTCATCTGTACATTGATTGCCGATATAACACAATCGAGGGAAACAATGCCACGGACAACAATCGAAACGGCATCAACATCGAGGAATCAAGCTATTTGAATTTTGTCGGAAATAACACAGCAAATTTAAATTATGATGGCTTTTACCTTGGTTATGCGAACAGTAATACATTATTCAATAACTCTTTCTCCAATAATCGATGGATAGGCATTGAATTCCGGGCATCGGTTAATGGGAAAATCATAAATAATACTATTTCGGGCAACCAAGATACAGGTATCCTCATAACGACATTCCTTTCAACTCCCAGTCATCACAACATAATCTCTGGAAATGAAATTAATGATAATGTCTGGGCGGGAATACATCTTTATGACGCCCACAATGATACTGTAAAAAATAATACCATATATAATAACAATGAGGGAGTCTACATTTATAGATCCGTTGATTCTATTGTTAGAGATAATGAGATATTTAATAATTATTACGGCCTCCAGCTAAACACAGCCCATTACAATAATTTGACCACCAATGATATTTTCAATAATACATTCGGTATAGATATAGGTTTATCGAATAACAATATTGTTTACAGAAATACCATTTCAAATAATAATAATGGTTTCAGGATGGCTTCTAGTGGCACCAACACTATTTTCCACAATAATATAATCAACAACACAAACCAGGCATCCGACAATACAGGCACCAATTTCTGGGATGATGGCTATCCGTCCGGCGGCAACTACTGGTCTGATTATTCCGGCATTGACGGGGACAGCGATGGCATTGGTGACACGCCTTATATGGGCATTACCGGGGGGTTCGGGGCAAAGGACAATTATCCTTTGTTTGAGTGTGATGACACCGAGCCGCCAGTGGCCGATGCAGGCCCGGACCAGACCGTCAATTCGAATACCACGGTACTATTTGACGGTATTGCCAGCAACGACGATATCGGCATTGCCAACTATACTTGGGCATTCATCTACAATGGCACACCCCAGGTCCTTTTTGGCTCCGCACCCTCATTCCTTTTTGATATTTCTGGGGTCTATAATGTGACACTGACAGTGCGCGATTTTGGAAACAATACTGATAACGATACAATGACGGTCACTGTTGTCACGCCTCCGGTCCGTAACATCAACACGAACGAATACTTCTACGAAATACAATCTGCAATTGATGATCCCGATACTCTTGACGGCCACACCATCACCGTGTTTGCCGGAACCTACAACGAGAACCTGATAATCCTCAAGACCCTGTCCCTGGTGGGCAACGGCAGTGCCAACACCACAATAATTGGCAACGGTACCACGAACGTCATAAGCATTGATGCGAACTGGGTGAACGTCACCGGTTTCAATCTCACAGGAAGCGGAACTGGATGGGTGATGGATGCCGGGATTTATATCCGATCTGATAATTGCACCATTGATAATGTATTAGCATTCGGCCATGATAAAGGCGTCCATCTCCTAGGGGGAAGAAATAACACAATCAGAAATAGCCGGTTCAACGATAATATCGATGGAATTTATGTTGATACAGCAAATAATAACAGTATTAGCAACAACAATGTCTCGGACAATCAGAACGGTATATATCTGACGAACTCCGATTACAATACAATCACCAACAACACCGCCAATAACAACAATGGAACTGGATATAGCGATGCTGGCATATTTATCAAGTATTCTGGCCATAATCATGTTGCATACAACACTGCCAATGACAATGGCGAGGCCGGAATATTCCTGACACAGAGTGTTGGGAATGAGATATTGAACAACACCATCTTGAGCAACCCGGCTGGAATTCATCTTCAGGAAATGCACAACAGCACCGTTGCAGGTAACACTTTGGAAGAGAATGGCCAAGGCATTTACATATCCGGTTCCGAGAATGTCACAGTGGCAGAAAATTCCATTTCGAACAATACCGGTGCCATTCATCTTTACGATTCCGGTAACGCGACGATAGAGAACAATGTGATGATTGGAAACGGCATCTACATCGAGAGCAACGAAGATAATCTGTATCACTGGAATACTCATACTATCGGTACCGGTAACTCGGTCAACGGCAAGCCTGTGCGATACTATCGTAATCAAACTGGTGGAACTGTTCCTCTGGGAGCCGGCCAGGTCATACTTGCCAACTGCACGGACATGACCATAGAGAACCAGAACATCAGTCACGCTACTACTGGCATAGCCCTGGGATTCTCGGATAACTGCATGATTATGAACAACACTGCGAACTACAACGCCGAGAGCATCCATCTTTTCAATTCCAATGATAATCATCTGGAGAACAATACCGCATCCTTTAGCAATGTCGGCGGTTTTGAATACATGGGCAGCGGAATCATAATGTACACCTCATTTTCAAACATACTGGTGAACAATACGGTGAACAGCAATGGCCTGGCCGGGATATTGATTTTTGGTGGGTACAATGAGTTGGTGGGCAACACGGCACTCAACAATTGTGCCGGAATAGTTCTCTATTACTCCATGTTTGGAAATGTATCGGGCAACACAGTTTCAGACAGCCAGATAATGTGGTCTGGTTATATGGCATCATGGATAGTATGGGACGGTTGCGGCATCTACGTGATGGGCCCCTACAACAATGTGACAGACAACATGATTACCGGGAACGAGGCCGACGGAATCAAGATAGACGGAACAGATATTTCCAATATGGGTGATAACACCATTTCAGGAAATGACATCATTTCAAACACTGGAAATGGAATTCATATATTGTCATCCGATAACAATACCGTATTTGACAATCTGATATCACAGAACGGTTGCGGCGCGTTCGTCAACAACTCGAATGAATCTAAAATTCATCACAACCAGTTCATGTCCAACACGGTTCAGGCTCATGACAACGGTGTGAATACATGGTATGATATTGCTACCGACCGGGGCAATCTCTGGAGCGATTACCGCATCCTGTACCCCAATGCCCTGACAGGCGACGGAAATACCTGGGTCACACCCTACGCTATAGACGGCGGAGCAGAGGACCCGCATCCGCTCATGAATTTGACAGTTGACGGATTGGAAATAGTTGACACGCCCCTATCTGGTATAGTGGCAATTTCTGATTTACTGGCAGGCGCCGGATTCAGCATTGTCGGATATTCGGCGGCATTCAACGGCACCGAATACATCGGAGACATTGACGTGGCGTGGTCTGTCCTGAACTTTGCCGGCGCAACCGCCTGGACATCGGCAAACGGGAATTCTAGCACCTTCCATGTAGGCAATACAAGCGGATACGCGCACTGGGCCGTATCGTATGACAATGGCATCGAAGTGCTGACTTACACCGTGAACATTACCTGTGACCTTGCCCCACCGGTTGCGGATGCCGGTCCCGACCAGATGATAGACGAAGACACACTTGTGACCTTCGACGGCAGTGCCAGCACGGATAATGTCGCCATCGCGAACTACACCTGGACCTTCAACAACGGCACGGCCGATGTCACACTCTATGGGATGAATCCCACATACAATTTCACTGAGCCGGGTGTTTATTCAGTGACTCTGAATGTCACGGATTCCGCAGGCAACTGGGATACCGACACGATGGATGTATGGGCATATGACGTTACGGATCCGGTTGCGAATGCCGGCCCTGACCGGAATGTGAATCAGAACACAACGGTCACGTTCGACGGCTCGGCCAGCACAGACAATCTGGCAGTCGATAATTATACCTGGTCTTTCACCTTCAACGGATCTGCCGTTGTACTGTACGGAGTGGGGCCGGACTTCAACTTCACCTTGCCCGGAAATTTCACTGTTACTTTGACAGTGGCGGACGCGGCCGGAAACACCGGCACTGACACCATGTCGGTCAATGTTACAGCGATTGTGCCTCCGGCCGACTCAGCAGCACCGGCGGCTGATGCCGGCCCCGACCAATCTGTCATCGAAGGTACCATTGTAATATTCAGCGGCAGTGCCAGCACCGACAATGTCGGAATAACCAACTACACCTGGAGTTTCACATTCGGCAGCTCTGCGGTGTTGCTCTATGGCGCAAACCCAGCATTCAATTTCACCGCCCCCGGAAACTACACAGTCACGCTGACAGTGAGAGACGGTGCAGGAAACACCGATGCCGACACTATGCTGGTAACCGTAACCGCACAGGCGGTAATACCTCCGGCAGATACCGCTTCCCCGGTTGCAAACGCAGGAACTGACCAGACTGTCGATGCGGGAACCCTGGTGACCTTCTCCGGCGCGGTTTCTTCGGATAATGTCGGCATCACAAATTACACGTGGACATTCACACACAACGGCACTGCGATAACCATCTACAGCGTTTCCCCGACATTCCGTTTCTGGACTGCCGGTAATTACACAGTCACATTGACAGTTCGTGATGCAGCGGGCAACACGGACACCGACACCGTGCTGGTGACGGTTAACGCGGTTAACGAACCGGGCGATGATGAAGAACCAGGAAACTATCTCTGGATAATCATCCTGTTGATTATCATCGTGATATTGGCCCTGGCCGGTTTCATGGTCATGAAAAAGAGAAAAGAGTCCGATGCGGAAAACCCGGCGAGCAAGGCCGAGGAAGCGGAACCCATGCCAGAGCCAGAAAGTGCGCCGACCGAGGGCGATACCGATCAGACCTGATGATGCAAAGGCCGAAGGAAAATCTCATAACCCCTTCCCTCTTTCACCGGTGCATGACAGAGGAAAACGGACGGCCAACGGCCGACGAATACTTCATGGAAATGGCCCACCTGGCCTCCAAACGTTCGACATGCCTCCGGCGAAAGGTCGGCGCGATAATTGTCAAGGACAAGAGAGTTCTCACGACCGGTTACAACGGCGCCCCCAAGGGCATAGAGCATTGCGAAACTGCGGGATGCATTCGCCAGCAGATGAATGTGCCCAGCGGCGAGCGTCACGAACTGTGCCGCGGCGTTCATGCGGAACAGAATGCCATAATCCAGGCAGCGGTATTCGGAGTGAGCATCCAGGGCGCCGCCATTTACATTACCAATTATCCGTGCAGCGTCTGCGCCAAGCTGATGCTGAATGCGGGCATCACCGAAGTCATTTACGACGGCGATTACAAGGACGATCTGGCCATACAGCTGCTTGCAGAGGGTAAAATCCACGTCCGCAATTTTCACATCACGCCGAAATAAATGTAGGTGTTCGGTCTTCTGAAGTTTGCCCATAGGATTTTTGTAATTTGGGAATCGGGAATGGGGAATCGGGAATCGTACGGAATGGCTGCCAGGAACAGCCATTGAACTTGTTACCGAGCCCCTATCCAATATTCATCAACCTCAATTCACGATTCCCAACGTCACTTTTCACTATTCACTTTACACTTTTCACTATTCGTTTCGGCCAGTCAATCCGTCGTAAATCTAAAATCTACAATCTAAAATCTACAATAGTTATTGCTTCATTTCGCTGAATACTTACAAATAAATGAAATATATTTCTATCTTGAATTGAAACTGTATGAAACCTTGTAGGCCTGCGCCTCGGCAATCTTCTTCTTGATATACCACCCGAAGGCCAGACCAACCGCCGCCCCGGCGAGATGCGCGGCATGGGCCACGCTGTCGTTGGTGCTCAGGAAAAGGATGTCTATGGCCGCGTAAAGCAGGAACGCATGGACGATTTTCATTGGCAGGAAGAAGAACAGATACACTTTGATATCAGGCGCAAGAATGACCAGGCACGCGAATATTCCGTAAATCGCACCGCTGGCGCCTATGGCCGGAATCACACTACCGGTCGCCAGGCAGTAAATGACGTAACCCAGATTACCTACTATTCCGGCTGTCAGAAATAGACTCAGAAACAATTTATGGCCTATCATGCGCTCCAGGGTCATGCCGAACATGAAGAGCATGAACATGTTGAAGAACAGGTGGGAAAAATCCCCGTGCATGAAGATGCTGGTCACGAACATCCAGGGCATCAGGTAATCCGGTCGCATTGCGAATAATGACAGCATTGTGTTCCAGTCCATCAGTTCCAGGACGAACACGATTGTGCAGGCAGCAATTATGCCGAACACAATGAAGTTCGGTCGGATGACCCTCCCATAGACTGAATCGTCAGTCGGGGGCACAGCCTGGCGGTATCTGTATTGGTTGTTGTACTGGTCCGATGTCATCTTTTTTCCTTCAGGCGCAATAACTTGACCGGGCAAATATACTTTTTGCGTGCCGGTGAATTTTCTTAACACAAAAATATATACCCAATGAGAATATCGGCTGATTTGATAATCATGGAAAACGAGCATGCATGTGCCTCTTGCGGCACCAGGCTGATAGGAAAGGGCGACGTGGTCTTCAAGTGTCCAGGTTGCGGGATAAAGCTGCTTGGCAGATGCGCCCAGTGCAGGGACCAGAGCGTCGAATACGGATGCAAAGACTGCGGCTACCAGGGCCCGTGATACGTGATATACAGGTGATAATATGGGACAGGTTTTACTCACATTTGAAATAATGCCGAACGGTCTGGAAGTGGACCTCGACACAATGAGAAAGGGTGTCGAAACCAAGATTTCGGGATTCTGCAAGATCGAGCAGGTCGAAATAAAGCCCATAGCATTCGGCCTCAAGGCGCTGATGATGAATATCGTCGTCGAGGACGAGGAAGGCATGATGGACCGCGTTGAAGCGGAGATTGGCTCTGTCGAAGGCGTGCAGAGTGCGCGGGTGTTTGCACTCAACAAGATATAGATATTCTATAATCTGAGGGGCATTTTCCAGGCAGCATGCCCCCGGTAATCTCATCGTTTCCAAAATGCAGATTACCGGCCTTTTACTCAGTGGGAGAATATGCTCATAAATTGACTACCCATGGCGAACGCTACAAAATGATTTGATTTAGATATCGCATTCACCGATTGTTTGAAAATGTTGGGAATTTATGGTGCTGGATTTAGCAGCAATTCGTTTCCGCATAATGCAAAATCGCTTAGCTTTGAGTTCTTGCATTCAACAACCGCCATTGAACCGACTTGAAATTTCACCACAACACCCCGATTGCCAAAGACTGCAAACTGGCACCGCCCTGGGCAATCATGCCCCGTCTGAATCGCTGCTCATGCTATCTGGAGGGCGGGGCATGCTGCATCCATAAGTTAAGAAAAGCTCTCCTATCGGTAGAGCTTTTTTATTTTCCGCGCCAGCCCCTCGCTGATGCCGGGTATCCCTGCCAGGTCTCCCATGGTGGCCTTCTTCAGTTTGGCCGCTGAATCATAACCCGCATCGATGATGGTGCCGGCCTTCGCGTAACCCACGCCCGGGACAGTGACCAGTTCCTCCAAAAGCTCGGTGTCCTTCTTGCCCTGTTTCGGCTCCGCCTTCGGTTTCGGCTCGGGGTCCAGGATGTGCTCGAGTTTCTCTTCGACGGCGTCCTCCTTCATGGGGCCGGTGAATTTCTGCCCGCATTTCTCGCAGAACACGTCGTCAATGGAACCCAGTGCGTCGCAGAATGGGCATTTGAACTCCTCGGCCTCAATCTCTTCCTGCTCCAGGACTTCTGCTTCCTCTATTGCTTCCTTGAATTCCGGTTCCGGTTTCATCTTGGTGCTTGGCATCGGCTCGGGTTTTGCAGGTGCCTTCCCGGCCAGATGCTCAATTCTCTTGGCGGTGGCATCCCGGTTCTTGCGTGCATCTTCGAAATTCGGAGCAATGGCCAGCGCCCTTTCGAATGAATCGAACGCTTCCGTTAAATCCTCTCTTCTTGAATGTGCGAGACCACGGTTGTTCCATGCCTCGGCATATTCCTGGTCCAGAATTATTGCTTCCTCGAATGCCTCCAGAGCCTCGGCGATTCTGTCCTCGGCCAGCAATGCCCAACCCTTGTTGTTCAGCAAGAATTTATTTCTGGTCATTGTGAGCGCCTCTTCCAGGCATTCCACTGCCTCTGTGAACCGTCCAGCCTCGTACAGGGCGGCAGCCTTGTTGGCCCATGCTCTGTGATTGTCCTGGTCAATATCTATGGCCCTGTCAAAGTAATGCAGCGATTTATCTGTCCTGCCGGCAGCCATCATGGCCGCACCCTTGTTGTTCCATGCCTCGGAGAAGTCCGGGTCTATCTGGATTGCCTTGTCCAGGCACAATATCCCCTCGTCGTATTTCTCCAGTTCCAGAAGTGCGACACCCTGGGCGTTCCATATCTCGGCGAGTCCGGGCATCAGTTCGGCCACTCTGTCCAGGCATTCCACGGTTTCTTTTACCCGACCGAGTTTCCTCATTATGGTCGCGCGCCTGAGCCAGGCATGCGGGTCGTCCGTCACTATTTCTGTGATTATGTTGTTGACCGCGAGCGCATCGTCCAGTTTCCCCAAGGCGGACAGCATCAGTTCCCTGTTGCTGAGCGCAATGATGTTCTCCGGCTGCGATTTCAGCACCCTGTCATAGGCTTCAATGGCGCTCTCCGCCCTGCCCATGACCGCAAGTACATTGCCCTTCTCCAGCCAAAGGTCCGGACCCTCGCCGTAGCCCAGCGCTTCGTTTATCGCTTTCAGGGCATCATCTTTCTTCCCCATTGACCTGAGCATTGACGATTTTTCCAGCAGGTATTCCTCCATGTCCAGAGCTTCCCTGACGGACTCTTCTTCCTCTATGGCCTCCAGTTGCAGTGGCTTTCCCACCGGCAATATAGCCGGTTCCGTGTCCGGGTCCGTTGAAATGCCGCAGAATGAACAGAACATCGCTTCCACGCCAACAGCCCTGTTGCAGTTGCGGCATAGTGGCACAGTTACGGGCTCTGGCTTGGGGATTTCCTTTGTCTCCTCCAGCAAACGTCTCGCAGCCCTTTCCTCCTCGGCTCTGGCCCTGCCATCCGCATCATCTTTCATGGCCTCTTCGGCCTTCCGTTTCTCCTCTATGGCAATGCTCCAGCCGGGTTTCAGGGCAAGGGACGCATCGAAACTGTCTATTGCCTGTTTGTATCTTGCGAGCATGGCGAGGGCAACGCCTCTCTGGCACAGCACTTCGGGACTTTTCCACTTGGTCAGGACATAATCGTAACAGACGATTGCGTCGGGATAACGTTCCATATCATGCAGCAGGATACCCTTGTTGAGCCAGGCATCGACATAGTCCTCTTTCTTGCGCAGGGCCTTGTCGAATGATTTCAGAGCGTCATCATAATTCTTCAGGTTCTTCAGTGCCACCCCCCGGTTGTTGAGGACGCTGATATTATCGGGTTCGAACTTCAGGACCTTATCGTAGCACATGACCGCTTCCTCGAACTTCCCCATCTGGTGCAATGTGGCGCCCTTGTTGTTCCATGCCTTGGTGAAATCCGGCCTCAGTTCCAGGGCCTTGTCGTAGCATGCTATTTCATCGTCATATCTGCCCAGGTTGTACATTGTGGCCCCCAGATTGTACCAGGCCTCCTCGCTTTCCGGATTGTATTCCAGTGCTTTCTTGAAACACTCGATTGCTTCATCGTACCAAGCAATGGCGCTCAGGGCATTTCCCTTCATGAGCCAGGCAAGGTCATACTGCGATTTCAGGCGCAGCGCGGTATCGTAATATTCAATCGCCTTCTTGTAATTGCCAGATGCGTAAAAGTCATTTCCCCATTTCATGTTGTTCTCCAGCTCGTCGATGCTGGGCAGGAACCTGTCACCGTCATTCTCGATTATCCGCTTGTTGGCTTTCTCCTCAATCTCATCTGCCATGTTGAAGTTCTTGAGAAGAAGGTCCAGCTTCTCGCCGTCCGCAAGGCTGATGTTCAGCATCTCCGCGTATTTGTCGGCTTCCTCGGTGAAACCCCCGGTGGCGATGTAGACCGGGCTCATCTCCCTGCCGTTGCTTCTCTTCCCCACCGTGGCCTGGAGCTCTTCGGGCGTCACCCTCCGGTTGCCCCTGGCTGCCCTGATGATGAACATCTTTCCGGTTCCGTCGTCATCTCTCGTGGCTTCATAATCGATGAACTTACCGGTTGAATTCGATTTGACTATGTTGAAACGCATCTCTTTGAGCAATTTTCTGGCCACACTGTCGAACTCGTCCTGCGGCATGTCGTTGATGATGCTTATCAACCTGTTGGGTGCGGGATTCCAGCCTAACATCAGGCTACCTCCTTCAGCAATCGTTTTGCGCTCTGCTCGCGCCATTTCACGGCTTCCTGGTGCCCCGGTTTCAGCTTGGCCACCTTGTCAAACGCTTCAAGGGCCTCGGGATATCTGCCGGCCTCGTGAAGGGCTTTTCCGTATGCCAGCCAATTATCCGGAATATTGTCTCCGAGCTCGGTGGCTATCCCCAGAGACCTTATGGCCTCCTTCTCCTTGCCGATTTCCCTCTGCGCGTCTCCCAGGAATCGCCAGACGAGTGGGTTGTCCGAATCGACATCTATGGCCTTCCTGAACAATTCTACGGCCTCGTTGTAGCCGCCGTTATCAAACATGAGATGCCCCTTTCCTGCCAGTGCGGTGAATTCCTCCGGGTCAAGTTCCAACGCCCTGTCATACGGCACTTTCGCCTCGGCCACATTGCCCTGCTCGCGGTGGGCGTCACCCTGCAGGGCCCAGGCCCTGGCGCTGTCCGGGTGATGCTTCATGACCGATTTGAGGGATTGAAGCGCTGCGCCCCATTTTCCCTTTCTGATAAGAATTTCAACCCTGCCGGTGAGTGCGTCCAGGTCGGTGGGGAACACTTCCAGCATTTTGGAATAGACCTTGTCGGCCTCGTCCAGCATATCTCTGTTTATCATCATTCTGGCTTTGCTGATATATGCTTCCAGGTACTCGGGGTCCGTCTTGATGGCCCTGTCATACATCTGCATTGCCCCGCCCCAGCGGCTCTTCTGAATCAGAACGTCACCCAGGCGGCTCCAGCCTTCCGGCGATCGAGGGTCAAGGGCCGTGACCTTGTCGTAACACTTGTACGCATCGTCCTCCCTCTCAAGGCCCAGGAACGCATCCCCAATTCCGAGCCAGGCATCGACGCTCTCTCTGTCGCGCTCGATGACCTCGTTGAATGACTGTATCGCGCCTTCGTAATCCTCCATGGAGTTCTGGCAATCACCCTTTCTTTGCCATGCCTCTCCATTGTTCTCATCAAGCCCGATGGCAACCTCGAATGACTCCTTCGCCTTGCTGTAATCTCTCAATTCGCAGAAAAGGTCGCCCCGGTTGAGCCATGCCATAGCATTATTTGGGTCCAGTTCCACGGCCCGGTTCAGTGTCTGAATTGCATCCTCACTTTTTCCGGCATTCATCAATATAATGCCCTTGAGTGCCAACAGTTCTACGTCATCCGGATTATCCTCCAGCATGGCATCGGTGCGCCTGAGCGCCTCCACATAATCACCGTTCTCCATGAGATTTTTAATACTGGCGGAGGGGCCGAGTTCCATTTCCATGGCCGCATCCAGTTCCTGTCTGGTCTCGATCTCTTCAATCTCGCTGAGGACATCTTCAGCCTTTTCCGGAAGTTCCCTGGAACTGTTTCCGGTGGGAATGCCCATGAGCGGGCCAAGTACTGGCTCATCATTCTCGTTGCCGTTGTCGGGCAATTCAACCTCGTCCGGAAGGGCGGGCCACTGGTCCTCTTCTTCCTCATCATCGTCTGTTTCTTCTACCTCATCCGGGGGTATGTTAAGCCCTCCGGCAAACATCTCGGCCATGGACCTGGGGGCCTTCTCTTCAGGCGCTAATTTCGGTTGGATTGCTGGCGGCTCGGGTTCCGTCACCGGTTCCTCATCATCAATATCAGCAACATCATCCTCGAAGAGATCTTCAATCTTCGGTTCATCCATTGCTGCTTCGAGTTCCGCTTCCATATCGAGTTCGACGGGTTCCTTGGCCATTTTTTCCGGGGGATGCTCTTCGGTAGCCGGTTCCGGCACAATTTCCTCCTGAACCTTCATGGGTGGTGGTTGTATGGGTTCGGGTTCAGCCATCCGGATAGTAAATTCCGGAGGCGACGGCGTTTCGGAAATCTGGGCTGCTGGCTTTGTGGTCTTTCTGGGTATGAATGCCGGTTTTTGCATCATGTTCTTGGCCCGGTCATACGATTCCACGGCCAGGTCAATTTTTCCGAGCCTGGTCAATGCATCTCCCCTGCCATTGAGAACTTCGGGGTTATGAGGTTCCAACTTAAGTGATTTATCAAAGCATGCCAGTGCTTCCGCGAGTTTTTCCATCCCCACCAGTGCCTGGGCCTTGTGCATCCATGTTACCGAATCCTTGGCGGATATCATAAGTGAGCTGTCGAAACACCTTATGGCTTCGGACAGTTCCCCGGTGCGCAGGTATGCTATGCCCCTGAGGGTCCAGGTATCGTTATCATCCGGCCAGTGTTCATTCACCGTCTTGCAGGCTTCAATAGTTTCTTCGTCGCGCCGGGCAAGGAAAAGAAGCATTGCCCTGTTCTTGTGGGCAATCATGAACTCCGGTTCCAGGGCGATGGCCCTGTCGTAATAACCGAGCATGTCATTGCTCGCACCGGCCAGCATCCCGCTTCTTGCCTTGGAATCAACACCCCTCTTGCCGTAAAACGCAGGGCTTCTGAGCCAGGCAAGATTTCCCAGGAGATTTTCGGTTCTGGCCGAGAAAACGGCGTCCGTCTCTCTCAGTTCGGATGCCAGGTACATTATGTCCTCGGATGCCTGTGAGCATTCGATTGAATAGAGAATGTTTCCGGTTCCGATTATTTCCGGCATACCGGCATTGATGAGCAATCGCTCGAAATCATGAGCAATGTCTGAAGGCTCCTGGCCCCTCCCCATCTTTTCCCGCAAAGCGGTTAATTCCTCTGTGAGGTTGGGCAATGGCCGAATCTTGATGCCCGGCCTGATTGCGGGACCCAGATCCAAGCATGCGGAACCATGGTTGCGAACTTCCGTGAATATTGACTGGCCCATTAAATTGAATGCCGGGACAGACATATCATGACCTGAACATTCTGAACACAGAAGACCGTCCCCAGAATGGTTGCCGCAGGAAATGCAGTTCAAGCTTATTTCACCAGATACCAAATAGGGGAATAGACATAAAAAGGTTTAGCATGGGAAAAGCATTCGGTGAAATGAAGCAATAACGATTGTAGATTGTAGATTGACGATTGTAGATTTACGACGGATGGCTATTTTCAATTGGGTAATTTTCGATTGGATAATTGACGGACGGGCATATTGCCAGCCACAATTAACAAGTTTACAATTTCAGGTGAAAATCAGCCTGTTCCGGCGAGCCGGTCGGTAGCGGCGCGGACCGCATCCTCCCGCCTGGCCGGGTACTCTCCCACCTTGAGGCGCACGTCGATGACATCGTTCGTTATCAAGCGCACATAGACTGATGAATTGTCCTCGGCAACGAATACCTGGTAGGTACCTCCGAAATGGGTGAATTCATGAAGCATGATGCTTTCTCCTATTGGCAGAACCAGCCTCTGAATTATTAATATTACTCAAGCTCGCGCCGCATTTCGAACAATATGTGGCATCATTGTCAATTATTGCGTTGCAATGACCACATGTCATTCGTCGTGGTTCGCTAGGTTGTTTGCCATCAATGCTTGAATTATGCCCAATAAGCACCACTCTAGGGTTGACTTGCCTGAGAGAATCCATAAAAGATTTATGGTTCCATATCAGCCAAGTGACCAAACCAAATTCTGTATCCAATCTGAAAAACTTCCAGCGCTGTTCGACAGACTTTATCATGGGAATGGAGAAGGGCATGAAATTGTATCCAAACATTGATGTAAAGTATAAACGTGATGTAGTCATTTTCATTTTTGTCCATGCAACAGAAAGTGAGATAAATGCTATGAAAGAACCTATGAATCCCAATCCCACGATTCCATAAAGCAATTCACCTGAATAATCATGTTCTGAGTAAACGTGAATAATCAATAAAAATGTGGGAAAGAGAACAAATAATGAAATAGCGCCAAAAACAAATGTCGCTAGTATGTGGGTCACCCTACTTGAAAAAACAACATCTGTATCTTTACATGAATCTAGCATTGTGTATCTCTCATCACTTATCTTTTTAACCTTCGCTCCAAAAAATGCATAGCCCAGACATGATGATGCAATGATGATGATTCCGTAAAAAATACTTTCGTTCTCTTCGTTAAAAAATCCATAAAATATTAAATGTGTGCCTATTATTATCCCAAGAGCCAGGGCTACCAAAGGAGAGTGTGTCGACATTTGTTTCAATTTTATACTTTGCATACTAACCCCTTCGCTAGAGATATAGCTAGCCGGAATAACACTGGTAAACAGAATACAGTTAGGCACGCAATCACTGCAAGAATTCCAGTTACGCCCGTCAGTGCTAAATATAGTGTATAAGCACATACTCCGATGAAGCCAGCTATGCATGCATTGATTGATTGTGTAGTAACCATTCCCATTGTAGCATAGAGCAAATCATTCTTTACTCTGTCAGTATCAAAGTGCCACCATTTTACACGCCATCTACTCCAGCCACAGGGTATCCAAAGTTTGTAAATTTTCATCCCGCTCGGATCCACGTTATTGATGGGATTATTCCCAACATACGCGTACATATTCGCCCCGTCCACCATCCCGGCCGAATCTTGTTGCATAAATCGTCCAATGTCGGGGGAATAAGCTCTCGCCCTGTAGTGGTACAATCCCGATTCAGCGTCGTACTGCCTTCCTGTAAACTGGTAGGGATTCTCGTCATCCGTTCCGATGACGTCGTTCGTTATTGTCCAGCGCACGTACACTGATGAATTATTCTCGGTCACGAATATCTGGTAGGTACCTCCAGTCCCCGCATAATCAATTATCATGGGGCTCTTCCTCGGTGGTTGCGTTCCGGTCCGAATCATGCATCTGCGCATTCTTTTTTCTGATTTTACGTCCGATGTAAAATACGGATAATGCAATGACAAAGATGGCAACGGCCACGATGATGTTTGTTCTCGTGAAGGCCCAATTATCCGGAGATTCTTCGGAATAAATCGGGAAGGGCTCTGCCGACGGATAGCGGTCTACATTCGAACCGCCCGGGATGGGGTAGGCACTGGTTCCGACATGGTCGTTCCAATAATTCCCGGATTTGAGCGAGGTGTTGTACCAAATGTTATTGCCTTGGTCAAATGCCTGGATATTATTATCTATGAAATTATTTTGATAGAATGTGTTATTATTTGTATCTATGGAATTTGCTACTCCAAGTTTGTTGTTGATAAATTCATTATTAAAGACAACAATATTATTACATGAGGGATTTAAACTTAATCCTGTTGAGCAATTTTCATATGAATTATTTGTTATTGTAAGCTGGCCGCAATTGTTTAATCCCATGCCTGTTCCTGAGGAAAAAATAATACGGTTATCATTAATATCTACATTATTTGAGAATGCAATCCCCAATCCATTTGAACAGTTATTCAAGATATTTTTATATATAATTCCATTAACCCGCCAAAGTGAAATTCCTATTATGCAACCATTCATCACGTTAGATTCAATGTGAATGTTATTGCACTTCCTTGACTCGATTCCAAAGTATGAATCGCCCAATGTATTTTCAATGAGTTTCACATTTTTAGATGTATTTAAGTAAATTCCAATGCCACGAATGTCATTAAATTTATTGTTTTCAACGGTGACATTCTCCACATTGTCTAAATACACAGCGCTTGAAATTTCGGATGTGGGCATTTCTATACCATCGAATTCACAGTTTCTGATTACTATATGTGATTTGGTATTTGATATTCTTATGCAATATGAACCACCATTTGCAGAAATCACTTTTGATTCAATAATCCATGGTTCTGTTATAGTGCCTTTTCCATCGAAACCAAACGTAGAAATGTCAGTATCGGATTGAATTAAAATCGGTTCAGATTGTGATTGCGCATAAATCAATGGAGTTGTTACACCCAATATAAACAAGATTGCAAACACACACACGATTGCTCTTTTTATACTTTTCATATTTAATCCTCCATGTTTTTTTAGATTGGGCGTTGACTCAATCTAGCCTTACTAGCGACTGACAATAAACAATTTTGGGCGTACAGTCGGCAATAATGCATGCAAGTTCCAGAAACTGGAGCTTTTGTGAGCCAACCCACGGTAAAACAAAAAGCTTTACATTGAATTAACTTCTCATTACAACAGGAGGTGCCGACTGAATACCAATACCAGCCAGTCCCTTTTACCCACGAGAGACATAAGAAAAATTCAATATCCCATTTCATCCCGCTCGGATCAACATTGTTGATGGGATTATTCCCGCAGTACGCGTACATATTCGCCCCGTCCACCATCCCCGCAGGGGTCCTGCTGCATGAACCGGCCGATGTCCGCAGAGTACGCCCTGGCGCGGTAGTGGTACAGCCCGCTCTCGGCATCGTACTGGCGACCGGTGAACTGGTGCGGGTTGTAGACGGTTTCCTCACGTA
>Ga0180732_1000580_pt1 | contig 29237 bp, 35 predicted proteins | sample KR11_01MetaG_FD_148674 | JGI IMG/M metagenome (GOLD analysis project Ga0180732, IMG submission 148674) | Groundwater microbial communities from the Olkiluoto Island deep subsurface site, Finland - KR11_0.1 MetaG | ecosystem: Environmental > Aquatic > Deep subsurface > Groundwater | place... | reverse complement strand
TGGAGCCCGAGCGGCGCCCTTAATGTCACCAAGGTTCGACTGGCTTATTACTACAACGGCTTTGACGCATAGAAATGTAATCGGGAGGGCTTTTCCTCAGGTCTCCTATTGACAACGCTACCAAATTATTATGGCAGAATAGAATAAACAAAACGGCAACAATCTCCGAACAAATCGCTACACCAGAACCGCAAACGACAGCGGTCTGGTGAGCTTAACGTTGGGTTTTAAAAAAGTAAAAAAAGGAGATCACTATGTACGCAATAGCCATAAACGGAAGTCCACGAAAAGGCGGAAATACCGAATTACTCCTGAAAGAAGTCCTCAGCGAACTACATGACGCCGGCTGGGAAACTGAGCTTGTTAAGGTTGGAGGAACAGCAATTCGCGGCTGTATTGCTTGTGATAAGTGCTTTGAAAATAAAGATTATGAATGTGCTGTAAAAAAGGATAAATTTAACGACATATTTTCAAAAATGCTAAAGGCTGATGCTATGATTCTGGGCTCCCCAACCTATTTTGCAGCTGTATCTGCAGACTTAAAGGCATTGATTGAAAGGGCAGGTTATGTAGCTTATGCTAACAATCATGCTTTTTCTGGAAAAATAGGGGCAGCCGTTGTGGCCGTTAGAAGGGGCGGAGCCACCCATGTATATGACACCATTAACCATATGTTCCAGATGTCAAGGATGATCCTTCCTGGCTCAACCTACTGGAATATGGGCTATGGCCTAAACAAGGGAGAGGTGATTGAAGATAAAGAAGGCTTAGCTAACATGCGTCACATTGGAAAATGCATTGATTGGCTTGGCAAGTCCATTAAACCAAATATTGCCAATTTCCCAAAGGGGTAGCTTTTTTGGAAAGTTGTCATCCATGAAAAAGCACCCAATCAGCACATCCACCAGACTAGAAGGGGCGCAGTTCATTCCCACAATAGTTCGTGGCGGTCTGGTGAGCTTAACGTTAGAGGGTCATGTGTGAGCAAGATTCACAATGAGCACCCTAGGTGGAAAAGCCTCCTACGCCGAATTCTTTTCTTGGGTCCCCATACCTGCCCTTGGTGGTTCGGTTACACCTTCGACAATCCACTCAGGCGGCTTGTTCACGATCCCCAGGCAATTCTTGGCAGCTTTGTTGGACCCGGGCAAACAGCCATTGATATTGGCTGTGGACTAGGTTACTTCAGCATCGCTCTTGCCAGAATTGTCGGTCCTGGTGGAAAAGTAATTGCGCTGGACGTGCAGTCACAGATGATCCAGCGCGCCCGACGGCGCGCTGAATGTCAAGGTTTAGTAAATCGTATCGACTTCCGTATCTGCAAGCCAGACCAGCTTGGCGTGACGGTCCCAGTAGATTTTGTCCTAGCTTTCTGGGTGATACATGAAGTGATAGACCCTAAAGGCTTACTCATTGAAATTCAATCGTTCATCAAACCGCACGGTCAGCTCCTAATTGCCGAGCCAAAAGGACACGTTTCTGCCTCTCGCTTTTCCGAGATGGTTGAGTTGGCTCGACTAGTAGGTTACAAAACGTCAGAAGGCCCACTGGTTCGATTTAGCCGGTCTGTTGTATGCTCTCTGAACATATAGAGAATAAGGAACGAGCAGTTAATAGCCTTACCCCCTAACTGTCCCCAATAATCGTCTTCTTCATCTCACCCTCAGGGCCGGGGCCATAAACACCATAAACTACAGCAAAGAGTCAAATTTCTCTGGAAGGAGTGAAATGCACATAACTGACTGCACGCATAAAAGGCATGCCGAATCAATACTTGGCATCCTCAATGAGGCCATCGAAACCTCCACGGCAATTTACGATTACACCCCACGTCCGCTGTCTTCCATGGAAGGCTGGTTCAGGTCAAAGAAGGCGGGTGGATTTCCCGTCATCGGCCTTGAATCTGAGGAGTCTCAGCTGCTCGGATTTGCATGTTACGGCACCTTCCGAGGCTGGCCAGCATTTAAGTACACCGTCGAGCATTCAGTGTATGTCCATCGAGATCATCGAGGACAAGGGCTAGGCTTGAAGCTCATGCAAGAACTCATCGCCGTTGCCAAAGCGCAGGAACGTCACGTTCTCATTGGCGGCGTGGATGCCGCCAATAAAAGCAGCATCAGCCTGCACCGTAAGCTCGGATTCGTGCACGCCGGCACCATCAAGCAGGCTGGGTTCAAATTCGGTCGCTGGCTGGATCTCGCGTTCTATCAGCTCACACTGGAAACCCCGTCAGCACCAATTGATGGGTAATGACTCATTCTCTTGAGTATCAAGAGAATCCGCGCAGAATTTTTCCATAAGGTCATTTTGACTTTCTCTATTTTTTAACATAAAATTAAACTCAATACCGCGCCAGAATTCGCTCCGTAAAAATCACCCTGAAACGAGTAAAGGTGCGGCTGACTCTATGGCCTGCCTCTCAAAAAATAATAAGCGAGGGAAATACTATGCATTTAGGATTTGTTGGACTTGGACACCTTGGCAAAGCCATTGCCGGAAGACTCTTAGACTGTGGCCATACGCTCACTGTCTGGAACCGGACACCTTCCAAAACAGATGGCATGAAGGCCGAAGTGGCATCATCTCCACGCTCATTAATAAATAAAGCAGAAATTGTTTTTGTATGCATGTTTGACAGTAATGCCGTCCATTCCATCCTGAGCCAGGAGGAAGGACTGTTATCAGGCGATATCTCCGGAAAAATCATTGTCGATCTCTCCACAAACCATTTTAAAGAAGTGCCACTCTTTCATGAACTTTGCGAAAAGTCCGGTGCTGTTTATCTGGAAGCACCTGTACTGGGCAGTGTCATTCCAGCCTCGCAAGGTGCTCTCACCGTTCTGATCAGCGGCAATGAAACAGGGTACAAAAAAGTCAAAGCGGTTTTGGAAGACATTGGCAAAAATCTTTTCTATCTTCAAGAACCAGGGCTTGCTACCAAGATGAAACTCATCAACAATCTCGCCTTAGGGAGTTTCATGGCCACCATCGCCGAGACCCTGTCACTCGGGGAGTCCATTGGCATTAACAAGGAAGAAATCCTGGAAATTTTATCTGTGGGTGGCGGCAACTCAATGGTACTCAATGCCAAGAAGAACAAATTACTCACAGAAGATTTCTCAACCCACTTTTCAAGCGCCTTAATTTACAAGGATCTCCATTGCCTTCAGGACTTGGCCTATGAACAGAAAAAAACACTTTTCACCGGGGCAGTCATCAAAGAGCTTTACGCCAGGACCTTTGCAGAGGGCATAGAACAAGAAGATTTTTCAGCAATTTACAAAGTATTCAAAAAAGGCTGACAAGTGGGCCCGGTGAAGCGTTCCATAAAAGTCCCGTTCGATGATCTGTAACTCAGCTTCCTGCTCCACCTCTTCTTGGCCTGATCCATCTGAAATGAGCAATGACATTCACTGACTCACAACAGACAAGTTTAATCCTGCGCACGCCGCTCAAGGGCAAACGTATACTCTTGGGATGCGGACTGATTGCCATCGGTCTGGCAATTTTCAACACCTTCAGTATGAACGGGACGGCTTGGACATGGGCTACTTGTCTGGTTGTTTTCTTGCCAGTTTGCACAGGACTCGGATTTGCGGGCCTGGACTACGTGACGCGCATAGAATCAGAGGAGCCAGCCGTGTACTCTGGTTGGCAGTTTTTCAGTCTCAGGATCGGGACGCAAAGGTACAGGAATCTGCTTGGGTTGGATCGGATAGTCATTGCGCGCCGCCAGTTGCCGGTAACAAGCCCACGTGGAGGCGGAGTAACGCTTCGACCGGTTTACCCTGTCTGGCTTATGTCCAAAACTGCTTTCTTGGATTATCTGCTCGGCTGGTCACCAGAATATCTGGAGCGCGTGAGCAGCGGGAAATTCCTCATGAGCAGGCCCCCCAACTTTTCCGTATTTCGTGTTTGGGCACGCTACGTCGCCGCCCAAACAGCTCTTCGCCTCAATGTACCGCTGGTGGATGAAAAAACAGGTGTATCGTATCGACCGGACGATATCCCGCCAGAGTGGCTGCAGCGCGAAGGGCTGAGTTTTGATAGTTATCACGAAAAGGATTGACCATGGGAACATATGATCTTATGCATGCGCCCCTTTTTACTGTTTCTCCAGAGGGAAAAAGAGCGGATCACAAGACAAACTGGAATCAAATCCATTGTCATCCTGTTACGCATGCAATATCCAGATGCAACACATCATTGATTCCTTCCACAAAGAAAATATGGACATAGATAAAGGTTTGCCCCATGGCGGCATGACACCGACAAACGACCTCCCCAATGCCTCTAATTCCTTTGACCTGGCTCGTTTCACCAGAGCACAGGAAGAGATCTACACCCAGGTTCTTGAAGAGTTACAAAGAGGCCACAAGAAGAGTCACTGGATGTGGTTTATATTTCCACAGATTGACGGGCTTGGAAGGAGTTCAATTGCAAAGCACTATGCCATAAAGAGCTTGGAAGAAGCGGCAGCATACCTGAACCATCCTGTTTTAGGGCAGAGACTCCTGCAATGCTCTGAAACTCTTTTGAATATCCACGGGAAATCGGCATCTGAAATATTTGGGTATCCAGATGAGTGGAAGCTGAGATCATGCATGACGCTATTTGCAGCTATTGCCGAAACAGAGTCAGTCTTTGTACAAGTGCTTACAAGGTATTTTAAGGGCCAGCCAGACCAGCAGACAATGGAAATTCTGAATAGAGAGCCTCAAAGCTGAGAACAAGAACGAAATCCTTGGCAGAGAGCATAAAGGAAAGACAGGCAAGGCCAAGATCATGACGCTGCTCAAGGCCGATGCCCATCTCCAGCTCTGTGCTCATCAAAAAAAAATTAAGGAGAACCCTCTTATGAAACTGTACTCATTTCTCACCGGCCCGGATGATGAGGCCTTCTGCAAAAGAGTTGCGGAAAGATTGAACAACGGCTGGGAGCTTTACGGCAGTCCCAGCCTGACCTTTGACGGCAAAAGAGTTATTGCCGGCCAGGCGGTAATCAAAGAGGTGGAGGGCGAGTTTCACCAGGAGATCTCCGTGAAGAAGGTGTAATCCTGCACACCGTTAAAGGGATAATAAAAAGCTTCACGAATCACTCAAGCCCGTAAAATTGCGGGAACACCATCGCAGGACACAGGCCATGGACCATGAAAATATTCGGGAAATCCGCATCGATCCCATCGTACCCACCCAGTCCGTGCTGATTTCTACAGCACGCGGAAACCGGCCGCACAAAGAAGAACTGCCTCCTACACGAGATGTTCGTGACTACGTGGCATCCTGTCCTTTCTGTCGCGGCAACGAACACCTTAGGCCGCCGGCAGCCTTTCAGATACCTGTCACTGGAAAATGGGAGATCAGGGCAGTTGAAAATCCGTATCCAATCCTCAGCGACGTGCCTCTTCCCCCGGAAGTAACGCAAGGGATACAACAGGCGGTCGAAGGATACGGCCACCATGAGGTCATCATCGACCACCCCAACCACGGTATTGCCCTCGATCAGATGAGCGAGCAACACCTGGTCCTGCTCTTTGCTTTTTATCGGGAACGCATGCGTTTTTTATACAACACCGATCATCGAATCAGATACGTGCTGATTTTTAAGAATTTTGGCAAGGTTGCCGGCGGCAGTATGCCCCATACCCACAGCCAGCTCATTGCCATGCCCATTGTGCCGCATAATGTTCATGATGAGGTGGAATACAGTCAAGATTTTTATAAGAAAAACGGAAGCTGTATCTTCTGCACCTTGATTGATGAGGCGATGTCCCTTAAAACAACCGCCTATGACCGCAGCTCCGGGGAAACGCGTCAAAATTATGTAACCGGAAAATATGTTGTTGAACGGGGCAGAAATTTTGTGGCAATAAAACCCTTTGCCAGTCGCTACGAATGGGAGGTTCATATTCTGCCGATAGAACACCAAAGCAATTTTCTCCAGGTCACCAGTGAAGAGCTTGACGACCTGGCCTGGGTTCTCCGCCGCACCATGACTCGCCTGAAGGCAGTTGTCGGAGAAGTCCAATACAATTACTTTATCCACACCGTGCCCCATATGGAAAACAGCAGTGACTTTGCCCACAGCTTTCACTGGCACATTGAAAGCTGTCCGCGAACCAGCGTACCTTCCGGCTTCTAACTGGGCTCCGGTCTTTTTATCAATACCATCAGCCCGGAAGCGGCGGCCTCTCAACTTCGCCAGGCCGAAGTGCAGGACTAATCTCTCCCGCCTCCGTGTTCTCCTGCCTGCAAACTGCCTGACATCGAGGTAGGGACAGAGAACACAAATGGCAAAGGCTACAGACTCTCACTCTCCCGGTATTTGCGGTAATTATCAATGCTGACAAAATAGTCCGGGTCTTCCAGGACATTGACATCACAGATCTCTTCCGCCTTTTTGATCAGACGGATGCAGTCCTGACTGAGATGGCGAAGGTGCACATGTTTCCCCAAGCGGAGATAAGATTCGGCAAGATTATTAATGGTTTCAATGGCCGATTGATCCATGATCCGCGACTCTTCAAAATCAATAATGACTTCTTGCGGGTCATTTTCCACGTCAAATTTGGTCAAAAAGAGAGTTGTCGAGGCAAAAAACAGGGGGCCGTAGATCTGATAGTGTTTAATGCCACGTTCGTCCACTGTCTTCCGGGCACGAATACGCAGGGCATTCTGCCAGGCGAAGATCATGGCGGAGACAACGACTCCGCAGAGCACGGCGATGGCCAGATCATACATAACCGTGAGAACGGTCACCAGCAGGATCACCGCCACATCCCATTTGGGAGCCTTATTCAAGATATTAAAGGTACTCCAGGCAAAGGTTTTTATGACGACAATGAACATGACACCCACCAGAGCGGCAATGGGGATTGTTTCGATATAATGGGAGGTGAAGAGAATAAAGAATAACAGAGCGACAGCGGCCACGATTCCGGAGAGACGGCCGCGTCCTCCCGAGGTGATATTGATAATACTCTGGCCGATCATGGCACATCCGCCCATGCCGCCAAAAAGGCCGTTGATAAAGTTGGCCACGCCCTGAGCGACACATTCCCGGTTTCCATGGCCATGGGTGAGGGTCAGTTCATCAATGAGGGTCAAGGTCATCAGAGATTCAATGAGTCCAATGGCCGCTAGAATAAGGGCGTAGGGAGTGACAAAGACGAGTGTTTCCCAGCTGAGGGGAACTTTGGGGAAGGCAAATGAGGGAAGGCCGGCCTGAATTCCGCTACCGCCCTTAGCCTGAATAAAGGAGAGAACAGTTTCGGTATCAATCCTGGCAAAAAGAACCAGGAGAGAGACCGCAATGATGGAGATAAGAGCGGCCGGGGCTTTTTTATGGATCAGCGGGATGAGGAAAAGCAGGCCCATGGTCAAGGCGACGAGGCCGGTCATGGTCCAAAGGGCTTGCCCTTGCACCCAGGTCCCTCCTGTCTGGAACATGTTCAGCTGAGATAAAAAGATGACAATGGCCAGGCCGTTGACGAATCCCATCATGACCGACCGAGGCACCATGCGAATAAACTTTCCTAAGCGAAAGATCCCGGCCAGACTTTGAAAGATTCCCACCAGAAGAAGGGTGAAAAATAAATACTGAACACCGGCATGGGAATCTGATCCACCGATGGCGTTTCCTTCCAGAACCAGGCTCACCATCACCACAGCCATGGCGCCGGTGGCACCTGAAATCATGCCGGGTCTTCCGCCGCCAATGGCGGTGATAAGACACATCATGAAGGCACCATACAGACCGACAACGGGAGAAACACCGGCGACGAAGGCGAATGCCACCGCTTCAGGGACTAAAGCAAGAGCAACGGTAATTCCTGAAAAAATATCACTTTGGATACTGCCTTTGAAGTCCGAGACCATAAAATGGTCTGATGCCATGAAAATTCCTTATTTTGTTGAGGATGATAAATAAAAGGGGTGAAGCATACAGAGTGCGTGCGTAAAAGGACAGACTTATTTTTTTGTCTCCCTCCTTCATCCTTCCTGACAAAAATTTTATCCTTCTCTCAATATTGGCCGACATGGACACAGTCCTATCAAATATGATATAAAAAAATAAAGAAGTGTTAAAGGCAGCCTTTCTCTTGCATGTTCGGCACAAAAACACCAACCATCATCAAAAAGGAGAACAACATGACAATCCACCTGATTGACCTTCCGTACGCAAAAGATGCACTGGCTCCACATATCAGCGCCAAGACCTTGGATTTTCATCATGGAAAACATCACAGTGCCTATGTGAGCAACCTCAACAAGCTGATCGAAGGGACAGATCTGGCAAAGGCGACTATCGAGGAGATCATCAAAAAAACAGCAAACGATAGCCTCAAAGCCGGAATCTTCAACAACGCGGCGCAAGCTTGGAACCATACCTTTTACTGGCAATCCATGATGCCCAATGGCGGGGGATTACCCACCGGTGCCATTGCCGAGAAGATCAATGCCGACTTCAAAGGCTATGACAACTTCGTTGAACAGTTGAAGAATGCAGGCCTTACTCAGTTCGGCAGCGGCTGGGCATGGCTGGTCGTCAAGGATAAGAGGCTGGAGATCATGAAAACCTCCAATGCTGACACCCCCATAGCCCACGGCCTGCAACCCTTATTGACGGTGGACGTCTGGGAGCATGCCTATTACCTGGACTACCAGAACGGGCGCGGCAGCTATCTGGATGCCTTCATTAACCATCTTATCAATTGGGATTTCGTCAACTCGCATCTCGTTTAAGTGCAGGGGAAAATTTAATGGAAGGGTCTCAGCCATGGGCATCTGGAACAGCATAGTAGGGCTCACGCTTCCTTATCTCCCCCTGCTCTCCATGATCATTGCCATAAGCTCTACTCTCCTGGCTGCGCACTGGATACTTATCAGGAGACATGAGGAGCTCGGTAACGAGCGCATGTGGCCACGCCAGATCGCCATGCTCGGCTTGACGCTGGTCACCCTTGTGGCACTTGTCCTTGTCCTGCCCGTAAGCGAGGGAACCCGGAACCGCCTGCTGGGCATCATCGGGCTCTTGATCTCAGGGATCCTCGCCTTCTCGTCAACAAACGTTGTGGCCAATCTCATGGCCGGGATTCTCCTTCGTGTGACCAAACCGTTTCGAACCGGCGATTTTATCCGCGTTGGCGACCATTTCGGCCGTGTTTCAGAACGAGGATTGTTTGAAACAGAAATTCAATCTGAGAGTCGGGAGCTCATCGCCATCCCCAATACCTACCTGGCCAGCCATCCGGTCACCACCATTCGCAGCTCGGGAACCATCATTGCAACCACGCTCTCTCTGGGCTACGACGTGCATCATGCGCACGTTGAGCCCCTTCTTCTCCAGGCAGCGAAAGAAAGCGGGCTTGAAGAGCCCTTTGTTCATATCCTGGAGCTTGGCAATTATGCCATCACCTACCGCATCTCCGGATTTCTGCCTGAAATAAAATGGCTCATTACCGCCCGCTCAAATCTTTGCCGCAGCGTCCTGGACATCCTGCACGACCAGGGCATCGAAATCATGTCACCCACCTATATGAATCAACGCCCGGTGAACGATGCGGCAAAAATCATCCCCACCAGCGTCCAGAAGGATTTGTCCAGCCGGCCGGTAATAGCAGAGGATATTGTCTTTGACAAGGCAGAACAGGCAGAACAGAGTGAAAATGAGAAACAGAAGTTGATAAACGACATGCAGGAACTGGAGACAGCCCTTAAGGAGGCTCCAGAAGAAGAGAAGAAACGCATCAAAGATGAAATCGCGGAAGGCCGGGAGCGCCTGAAGCTCCTTGAACAAACGACAGAGGAATTAAGTGCAAAGACTCGTATCGCCGAACCAGATAGTTCACGTGACACCGGAAAGGGCGGCGGTGTTGGTCCTGCTAGTTCCTTAAAGTCCTCAGCGAAGTAACCTTACTATTCGAAATTACTCACCACAACAAAAGGAGAAGGAAATGGCAGTCGTCAAAAAAACCATTGAAGAGAGATCGATCTGGGATGATGCCCGGCAGATGCTGCGCAAGGCGGAACGAGACGGGGTTGAAACTGCCTGGGACCGCCTGGAACACCAGACACCTCACTGTACATTCTGCGAAAGCGGGCTTTCCTGCCGAAACTGCACCATGGGACCTTGTCGAATCAGCAAGAAGGCCCCACTCGGTGTCTGCGGTGCCGATGCCGATGTCATCGTTGCCCGTAATTTTGGTCGCTTTGTGGCCGGAGGCTCTGCCGGCCACTCCGACCATGGCCGTGACTGTATTGAAGCCCTGCATGCCGTGGCCCACGGATTGACCAAAGATTATACCATCAAGGATGAGGCCAAGCTGCTTCGCATTGCGGGTGAGCTGGGGATTGCCACCGAGGGGCGTCCGATCCTTGACGTTGCCAAGGATCTATGCACTGTATTCTACGCCAATTACGGCAGTCTGCTGGAGGAGCTTTCTTTTTCCTGCCGGGTTCCTGAAAAACGGAAGCAGATCTGGCGGGACCTGGGCATTACCCCCCGCGGCGTTGATCGTGAGATTGCCGAAATGATGCACCGCACCCATATGGGTTGTGATAACGATGCCGCCAACACCATGCTGCACAGCGCCCGCACCTGTCTGGCCGATGGCTGGGCCGGTTCGATGATCGCCACCGAGATTTCCGATATTCTCTTCGGTACACCCAGCCCCAGAAAAACCATGGTGAACCTCGGCGTTATCAAAGAGGATCAGGTCAATATCCTGGTACATGGCCATAACCCCATTGTCTCCGAGAAAATTGTCGAGGCAGTCAACGACCCGGAACTCATTGCCTTGGCCAGGGAGAAAGGAGCTGCCGGCATCAACCTGGCAGGGCTTTGCTGTACAGGCAATGAGCTGATGATGCGCCGGGGCATTCCCATGGCCGGGAACCACCTGATGACCGAACTGGCCATCGTCACCGGGGCCGTCGAGCTCATCGTCGTTGATTATCAGTGCATCATGCCGAGCATGGTAACGGTTGGCAACTGTTACCACACCAAGATGGTCACCACCGCCGACAAGGCAAAGTTTACAGGGGCCGAGCATGTAAAATTTGAGATGCATAACGGGCAGGCACAGGCACATAAGGTTGTGCGCATGGCCATTGAACGCTTCCCTTTGCGCAATAGCAATCGGGTTGAGATCCCCCAGGGGCCGATTGAGATGGTTACCGGTTTTTCCAACGAATCCCTCCTGGCCGCAATGGGCGGTACTCTGACCCCGCTCATTGAGGCGATCAAGGCAGGAAAAGTCCGGGGGGCGGTGGCCATTGTCGGCTGCAACAATCCCAAATACCAGCAGGATCACTGCAATGTCAATCTGGCCAAGGAACTGATCAAAAAAGATATTCTGGTACTGGTGACCGGTTGCGTTACCACCGCAACAGGCAAGGCGGGACTTCTAGTGCCGGAGGCCATTGAGATGGCGGGGCCGGGCCTCAAGAAGATCTGTGGTGCTTTAGGAATTCCACCGGTCCTCCATATGGGAAGTTGTGTTGATAATGCGCGCATCCTGCAACTGGCAGCGCTCCTTGCCAATGAACTTGGTACAGATATTTCCGACCTGCCACTGGCCGGTTCATCGCCGGAATGGTATTCGGAGAAAGCCGCCGCCATTGGCACCTATTGCGTAGCCTCCGGCATTTACACCCACCTCGGTCACCCTCCCAACATTACCGGCTCCGAGCTGGTGACTAATCTGGCCCTGGAAGGACTCGACAAACTCCTCGGCGCCTGCTTCGGCATTGAACCAGACCCCTTCAAGGCTGCCCAGCTCATTGATAATCGAATCAGAGAAAAACGAAAGGCCTTGGGACTTAGTGAATAATGCACGTATCTCGTCAGTATCTGAAAAGGTGGTGAGCAGTAAAACTGTCCGCCGCCTTTTTCTCAAAAGAGAATGAACAGGCAGAGAGGCTGACCCTACATTATTTTAATTAATTTAAGTCAGTCACATATACAAGATTAGCTCCTTGCGAGAATAACTTATGACAAAAATACGAAGACTGGTACTTGATGTCCTCAAGCCACATCAACCCAATGCTCTGGACTTTGCCTCTGCCTTGGCAGATATCGGGTCAGATTATCATGTAATCTTAACGGTTACCGAGGTTGATAAAAAGACAGAAAGCACCATGGTGACCATTGAAGGCGCGGATATCCATTTTGACAATATTAAGGCCATCATCGAGAAAATGGGTGGATCGGTTCACAGTATCGATGAAGTTGAAGTGTATGGGGCAGAGCCGACATAAATTTCCAGGGCTCTTGCAGAGCAAGTTTAATAAGAGCAATATACTCATAAACAGGCACACCCTCGGCTGTATCGTATGCCACCGATCCTTACTCGCCGGACCATTCTATATGATTTTCAATAAAAATAAACATCTGGTGTTACACTCTCTCCGGGCTTGGAGTATTGCCCGGCGTTATCTGGTCACCAACGGTTTTGATGGCGCACTGACCATGCTGGGCATGGTGACCGGTTTTCATGCAAGTGGAATGACAACACTGCCGGTGGCAATCAGTGCCTGCCTGGGCGCGGCTGTCGCCCTCTTTATCAGCGGCCTGAGCAGTGCCTACCTGAGCGAGAAAGCAGAGCGCGAGAATGAACTGCGTGAGTTAGAACAGGCCCTGGTGGCCGATCTGACAGAGAGTGATTATGGGCAGGCAAGCCGATACCTGCCACTGCTGGTGGCACTCGTTAATGGACTCTCGCCCCTGCTCTTATCACTGCTGATCCTCCTGCCCTTATTTTTTGCAGAACAGCTTCAGTCCTTACCTTCACCACCTTTTATCAATGCCATTGGCGTTGCCCTGATATGTATTTTTTCCCTGGGAGTCTTCCTGGGAAAGATCAGCAAGACCTTTTGGCTCTGGTCCGGCTTGAGAACATTGATGATCGCCATCTTTACTGTGGCGGTCATTCTCTTTTTTGGCCGCTCTCTTTAAATGTTTTGGAGAAACCTTAAAGAACGCTTACCCCTCAGAAAAAAGGCTTCAGAGCCCCCCACATTGAGCTAGGGGGGCTTAACCGTTGGTAGCCGGAACATCTCTTTCCCCTCTCTCAACTACAATATTAGCAGATTAGTCTTTACCCCTCTCTTCCCTCTTGTTAATATAATATATTGCGACCACGCAGTCTCCACAACCCGAGACGTTTCTTCAACTAATATATGAAAGAACCATAAAAAAAATCGCTTAAATACTCGACACTTCTCTATCCGGACATTACTGTACAGCACTACTTATTTTTACCGACAATTATTTGAATTTCTGTTATTAATATTAATAATTATGGAATTCAGGAAGCAACATGCATAAAAAATATGCTAAGCTTCCGACACCTGTGGAAAGTGATAGTATGGCAGGGAATTTTCCCGCTACCATCCACAATCAACTGAGGCAGATTAATGATACATACAATCCTGATTGTTGACGACTCGACGATTTCCAGAAAAATTGTCAAAAAATGTCTGCCAAAAGACCGGGAATTTGAGCTATTCGAGGCGGGTGACGGACTTGCCGGTCTGGAAAAATTCAAAGAGGTTAAACCGGATCTGGTTTTTCTTGATTTAACCATGCCGGTAATGGATGGCGTGCAGGCGCTGAAGGAAATGCTCAAAGTAGACCAAGATGCCGTGGTCGTTGTGCAGACTGCGGATGTGCAGAAAAAAACGATTAGTAATGTGATGGATTCCGGGGCCTTTACTTTGCTCCGGAAGCCTCTTTCTCCCGAGGCGGTCGCCGAGGTGTTACGACTGGTCGAGGGAACCGGGCACAAGAAAGGATAAATTTATGAGTATTGCAGCTGAGCAGGCGCTTTCCAGAGAGGAACAAGACATCCTTCAGGAGTTGATGAATATTGCCTTTGGCAGGGCCTCAGCCGATCTGGCCGAGGTGATTGACACCTATGTGGTCTTGAATGTGCCCGAGGTTCGTACCTTGAAGGTGGTTGATCTGCCGGAATTTATCTCCACCGAGATATCTGATCACGATATTATCAGTATTGTGGAGCAGAGTTACCTGGGTAGATTTAAGGGCGTGGCTTTGCTGATTTTTCCCAGTGGTGCCGGCCGGGAATTATTGAAGCTATTCGGCGATAACGTCGAGGACTATGGCGAGGACGTCAGCATGGCGGCCCTTGAGAAAGAATCTATTCTGGAAGTATCTAATATTCTGATCGGCGCCTGTGTCGGCAAGGTGGTTGAGTTGCTTGATGACGAGGTCAGTTTTTCTCCGCCGCGAATCATTATCGAGGATCATCCCCGCAACGCCATTCCGTGTGAGATTTTTGAGCCGGACAGCCTGGCGACCGTCATGCGGACTGTTTTCCAGTTTAGTGACCGGAATATCAGCGGTTATCTTTTTTTGATAAACAGCAACGAATCTTTCCAGTGGCTGAAGAAGGCCTTGAATCGATTCATGGAGCAGTATGAATGATTTTTGAGCAAGTCTTCAACATGATCAATGTCGGCCTTGTCGTCCTTGACCAAGACCTAAACGTACGACATTGGAACCGCTGGATGGAGTTGCACAGCAACATCAAGGCCGAAGACATTATAGGCTCTCCGATTTTCAGTTGTTTCCCCAATTTGGATAACCCAAAATTCCTCCGCAACTGCAAATCGGTCTTCAAGTTCGGCAACTTTTCTTTTTTCTCCCAGAAACTGCATCGTTATCTGTTCCCCTTCAAACCGGACAGCACCTTCGGTTCCGAATTCAATCACATGCAGCAGAGCTGCACCATGGGACCATTACGGGATGAAAGTAACGTCGTCAGCCATATTTATCTTTCCGTGCAGGATGTTACCGAAATTGCCGCCTACGAAAGGAAGCTTGTCGAAAAGAACATGCAGGACGGCTTGACCGGGATCTACAATCGGCGATTTCTGGATGCCAAGCTCCAGGAGGAATTCAGCCGCCACAAACGCTATAACCGCCCGTTTAGCCTGATCATGTGCGACATAGATCTTTTCAAAAATGTCAACGATACCTATGGCCATCAATGCGGTGATGTCGTGATAAAACATATCGCATCATTGATGGGATCAATGATGCGGGATACCGATTTTTTGGCGCGTTACGGCGGTGAAGAATTTTGCTGCCTGCTGCCGGAGGCCGACTTTGAGGTAGCCTGTAGTCTTGCTGAGCGGTTGCGCCAGGCCATTGAGCAGAAGGAAGTAACCTTTGACGGCCAGACTCTTAACATCACAGTCAGTTTCGGGGTCGCTTATATGTATGATGAAGTAGAACATGCAGAAGCCTTGTTACAGATGGCCGACGATGCGCTGTATGCGGCAAAGAAATCAGGTCGTAACCGGGTAGTTGCCGCTCCTTAGGACAGCAATATACAGACTGCCTGTTGCTGTTGCGGACATTACTGATTATTATTGAAAAATAAGAAAACTCATCCTTCCAGCTTTATCGAAGGAGTTTCCCTGGATCCTCAACACATACCTTGTTTTCCATGACCATACGTACAATTTTAGAATTTCCGAACCCTGTCCTCCGTCAGAAGGCAAAACCGATCACCGTTTTTAACGAAGGACTCAAAAAGCTGGTCGCCGACATGACCGAAACCATGTATGACGCCCCCGGCATTGGCTTGGCCGCGCCCCAGGTCGGCAAGTCTATCCAGTTGGTCATCGTCGATGTGGCCAAGCTTGAGGAGGAGCAGGAGATCATGGTCATGATCAATCCCCTGATTCTCGACCATGAAGGAAGTCAGGTCGACGAAGAGGGTTGCCTCAGCGTCATTGAGCTGACCGCCAATGTCAAACGTTACAAAAAGGTCACGGTTTCCTTTCAGGATCTGGACGGCGAACCCAAGGAGATAACCGCAGAAGACCGTTTTGCCGTTGTCCTCCAGCACGAGATTGATCACCTGCACGGGATTCTCTTTCTCGACCATCTGAGCGTCTTGAAGCGCACCCTGTACAAGAAAAAGGTCCAGAAGCTGCTGGCCGAAAAGAAGGCTTAGAAAGGACGTAAAGAATGGCAGACACCAGCTTCCGCATCATCCTCATGGGAACCCCGGACTTTGCCGTTCCTGCCCTGCACAAACTGCTGAACGGGCCGGACCATGTGGTGGCCGTAGTCACCCAGCCTGACCGCCCCAAGGGCCGCGGCAAAAAACTTACCCCCCCTCCGATCAAGGTAGCGGCGGCAGAGGCAGGAATCCCGGTACTGCAACCCACCAAGATCCGCACTGAAGAATTTTTAAATACCCTGAAGAGCTACCAGCCAGACCTGATCATCGTGGCCGCCTATGGCCGCATGCTGCCTGCTTCCATCCTCGATCTTCCCCGATTGGGATGCATCAACATCCATGGCTCGCTGTTGCCCAGACACCGCGGGGCCGCCCCCATCCAGTGGGCAGTCATCAAGGGCGACAGCCAGGCCGGTGTCACCATCATGCAGATGGACGTGGGCATGGATACCGGAGACATACTGCTGCCGGCAGCAATTCCCGTGGCCGAGGACGAAACCGCGGGCAGCCTCTTTCACAAACTTGCGGAACTGGGTGGCACCACCCTGCTCCAGGCCCTCGACCTGCTGCGGCAGGACAAACTCATTTCCAGCAGACAGGATCACAGCCTGGCCACCGAGGCCCCGCCGTTAACCAAGGAAGACGGTCGCCTTGACTGGAACCGACCAGCTGCGGAACTGCACTGTCTGATCCGCGGCCTTGATCCCTGGCCTGGAGCGTACAGCTTTGTGGACGGGCAGCGTTTCCGGTTTTTTGCACCGGAGATTATCCACAAAGAGTGCAGACAGGCTGCCGGGACCCTGATCCTGGCCGACCACCAGGGGCTGCTCATCGCCACCGCCCAAGACTGCCTGCTGATCAAAGAGATCCAACCGGAGGGGAAAAAACGGATGACGGTTGAAGCGTACCTGTGCGGCCACCCCTTGGCGCCTGGCCTGCAACTCACCCGAGAATAATCTCCTTTGGCCCCTCTGCCGCCGGCAAGATACCCCTGATTCTGCCATGCCCACCTCCACTCAGCCCCTGAAGATTGCCTACACCGACTGTTTCTCCGGAATCAGCGGCGACATGTTTCTGGCCGCCCTGCTCGATGCTGGCCTGGACGAAAGGCTCCTGCGCCAGGAACTGGCAAAACTGGACATTGGCCCCTTCGATTTCTCTGTCACCACCACCAGACCCTCGGGGATCAAGGCCACAAAGGTCGAGATCAGCGCCAGGGCCGACCAGCAGTTTCGCAACCTGGCCACCATCCTGGATATCCTGCAGGCCAGTGATCTTTCGCCGATCATCATCGAGCGGGCCGGCACGGTGTTTCGGAATCTGGCCTGCGCCGAGGCCAAAGTGCATGGCCAGCCCGTGGACACCATCCATTTTCATGAGGTGGGGGCCATCGACACCATCCTGGATGTAGTCGGCGTCACCTTCGGCCTGCATCATCTGGGCATAGGACGCCTGATCAGTTCACCGCTGCCTTGGGTCCATGGCTTTGTGGAGTGCGCCCATGGCCGCCTGCCCCTGCCCGCCCCGGCCGTCTGTGAACTGCTGGCAGGAGTCCCGGTGTATGCCGTAGACCTTGCCCAGGAGCTGGTAACCCCAACCGGGGCCGCCCTGCTTACGAGCCTCGCTCAGTGCTTTGGGCCGCTTCCAGACATGACCATCGACGTCACCGGCTATGGAGCCGGCAGCCAGACGCTTAACAACCGTCAGCCCAACCTGCTGCGCCTGATTATTGGCCAGGAGAGACAGAGTTCTCAGACCGTTGAGATCATCGAGACCCACCTGGACGACTGGAACAGCGAAGGATTCCCCTATCTCTGCGACCTCCTGCTCAGGCAGGGAGCGCTCGATGTCAGCCTGACCCCGATGCTGATGAAAAAGGGGCGGCCAGGACAACAGCTGCGGGTCATCTGCCACCCGGCCCACGGCATGCTGCTGAAACAGACCATTCTCTCGGAGACCACGGCCATTGGCCTGCGCTTCCGCACCGAGGCCCGGCTGACTCTGGAGCGTGAAGGGGTGACGGTGGAGACCCCATGGGGAGAGGTTGTGGCCAAGAAGGTGCAGACCCCGGCCGGAACAGTGATCTATCCGGAATATGAGGCCTGCAGAGAGATTGCCGAATCGGCGAAGATCCCGCTGCAGCAGGTCTACCGGGAAGTGTATCTGGGAAGAGAAATCAAGAAAGAAGAGAAGGAATGAATATGGATCGTGTGATTATCGCCCTGGCAACAGGACTCTATGCAGGCAGGCTGCCCGTGTGCCCGGGGACCTGGGGTTCGCTTGTTGCCATAATCCCCTGGTTTTTTCTGCGCAACCTGACCCTGCCGGCCTACCTGCTCATGCTGGTCCTGGTCTTTGTGCTCGGTTTTTTCGTCTCCGGCTCTGCCGAAAAGCTGCTGAATCAGGAAGATGCCGGCCCCATTGTCATCGATGAGATACTGGGAATGTTCATCACCCTCGCCTGCGCCCCCGATCATCCGGCGGCCTGGGTCCTGGGCTTTCTCCTCTTCCGCGTCTTTGATATCATCAAACCCTTTCCCTGCTCCTGGTTTGATGAGCGCATCCACGGCGGCATCGGCATCATGATGGATGATGTGATCGCCGGCATCTATGCCTTGGCCAGCCTGCAGCTCATCTGGTTTGCCGTGGCAGCATTCAGGGCGTAATCGACGTCTCCACCATTTCGCATCACCGGCCCAATCGCATTATATCCTGCTGCATGGCCTCAATCACCCGGATTGGGTCGTCGGCCTTGGTGATCGGCCGTCCGACCACCACATGATTGGCCCCCGCAGCAATGGCCCTGCCTGCAGTCACAATCCTTTTCTGGTCATCTTCACCGTCCGTCACATTGGCCCCAGGCCTGATACCAGGGGTGACAATCAGCAGTTTTTCACCCAGGCCATCCCGCAGCCTGCCTGCCTCCAATCCTGAAGAGACCACCCCGTCACAGCCAAGATGGAGTGCCCGTTTGGCCCGAAAATAGACCAGGTCCTCAATCGACTGGGTCATGCCCATGGCCCGCAGATCCTCCTCGCCAAAACTGGTGAGCACAGTCACCGCCAGCAGCTTCATATCACCGCGCGCCGCCACCGCCGCCCGGATAATGGGATCATTGCCATGGATAGTGGCAAAGGTGACCCCCCGGTTATTGACCTGCTCCACGGCCAGTTTCACCGTCTCGGGGATATCAAAAAATTTCAGATCGAGCATCACCTTATGGCCACGCTCAATGATCCAGTCCACCACCTCAAACCAGCTGGCCATAAAGAGCTGCAGCCCGACCTTGTAGAAGCCGACATGGGACTCACAGCGCCTGACCAGTTCTTTGGCCTGCTCGGGTTTTTCCACATCAAGGGCCACAATAATACGATCCTGCAAAGGAATTTCTGTTGTCAGCATGCTCTCTTCCATCTTCTTCTTGAAATTAGATTAAATCCATAGGATAGCTGCTCATCTCCGAATTCATTTTTCCGGCAACTCTTTTTACCTGCTCAGCTCATCTTCTGCAAGTGCTCTCTATGATCCTCTCCCTGCAGGCGCAAAGTAACCACCAGTGGCAGATGATCAGAGGCAACCTGAGCCAGTTCATTTGCCGGCATCCCACAATCTAGCACCTCAACGCCAAGGCTGTGATAGACGTGATCGATACGGGCTACCGGATAGCGGCTGCAAAAGGTATTCATCGGCCGTTTATCGAGGCCCATCTTCAACTGGGACTGGGCATCCACAAGGCGGGTCTGCATCAGCCGGCAAACAGGAGACCCAGGCGTGGTATTGAAATCAGCGGGAAGCGACACTTAGGATGGGCATAATGCCCCCCAGAAGGTACCTATGCAGAAATCACGGAGAGAAAAACCGGCAAGACCAAAATAATAATTGGAAAGCTTAAAGGGAAAAAAGGGGATGAGACGAGTGAGAAAGACAACACCCCAGCCCCTCCGGAGCGACAGATTGGCTATTGATTGAAAACGGGGATTGTAGAGGAAATATCCGGCCATTTTTGTGGTGACCAAAAAGCGGCGGGCAATCAAGAAAGCAACGTTTCCCCCCACGGTGGTGGCCAGAATTACATAGATGCCGCCAGGAACAAGGCCAAACATGAAGTCGGCACCCAAGGTGAGAAGGACTCCCGGCAAAACCAGAACGACAACCAAAGCGTCAATCTGGATAAAAAGCAGCGGCACCAGGCCCCTTGCAACACAAGCCATGCAAGGAAACGCAAGGCATGCTTGTCCAGATCAAGATGAATTAAAACAGTGAGCCCTGCCATGACCAACACGACAGTGAACAGCAGATATCTTTCCTGATGAAGTGGTGAACGATCTTATTTATCATGGCCGTACCCCGCTGAGACAATCAGTGACCTGAAGAGAGAACGATTCGTTCTTTCACTGAACAGATATCAAGACCAGCATACATTCAATGGAGAAGGCAAGCACGATCCTTGGGATTATAAAAAAGTATACTACAGAAAATGTGGATATCAAAATCGGGCAAGCAGATTGAAACTGGATTGGCGCGAAAAAATAAAAAAAATCATTGACAAGTTTTGCAGTAAGCATATTATGCAAATAAGAATAATTCTTATCAAGAGTGACAATGTTTGAAGTGAAGCTCCCAACAGCTCATTGCAGCAACAGATGGAATCCTTTGGGGAGGCATGCCGTGCGGCCGACCTGAAATTGACCCATCAGCGCCTGGAGATCTATCGTGAACTGGCAGGAGCAAGCGACCACCCCTCCGCGGAGATCCTGCACAAAAGATTACAGAAGAATATGCCCACTCTTTCCCTTGATACGGTGTATCGCACCCTGGCCACCTTTGAGCAGCATCATCTGGTAAAAAAAGTAGAGACCGTTGGCAGTCAGGCCCGTTTTGAGGCCCAGATGACCCAGCATCATCATCTCATCTGTGACACCTGCAAAGAGATCATGGATTTCCAATGGAGCTCCTTTGATGTCGCCAGTTTGCCGGAAGCTATCCACCAATGGGGTGCCATTAGAAACAAGAATGTGACCATCTACGGTACCTGCCGGAGATGTCAGTCTCTGAAAAAATGAGAAAATCCAGGGTAGAGCCGGACCCTTTTTTTTGCCCGTAAATAGTAATAATTACGACTTAGTTATGAGTACAATATACATAGTTTTACTACTGTTTTATTAGTCAGGCGCTTGAATGAGGACCGAAAATAATATATACCCAAAATAGAATGAACATATCTTTCGGGAAGAGCTTCTCTTACCGAATCACTCATTAACCATCAGCACAAGGAGAATAAAACCATGGCCACTCTGAAAGGAACCCAGACCGAAAAAAACATTTTAACCGCCTTTTGCGGAGAATCACAGGCCCGAAACCGTTACACTTATTTTTCTGCACAGGCCAAGAAAGACGGTTATGTGCAGATCTCTCAGATCTTTGAAGAGACAGCCAACCAGGAAAAAGAACATGCCAAACGTCTATTCAAGCTGCTGGAGGGTGGTGAAGTCGAGATCAGTGGCACTTTCCCTGCCGGTGTCATCGGGACAACCACCGAAAATCTCATGGAAGCGGCCGGTGGCGAACACTATGAATACACAATTATGTATCCAGGATTTGCCAAGGTGGCCAGAGAAGAAGGTCTGCAGTCAATCGCCACAATCTTTGAGGCCATTGCCGTGGCCGAAAGGCAGCACGAGAAGCGGTATCTGGACCTAAAGGCCAATATTGATGCCGGACACGTCTTCCAACGGGAGGAAAAGGTCACCTGGCGCTGCCAGAATTGCGGCTATCTCCATGAAGGGCACAAGGCCCCGGACAAATGTCCGGCCTGCGACCATGCCCAGGCCCATTTTGAGCTCCTGGCCGAGAACTGGTAATTACGCTTTGCAAAGCCGGCACCTTTGTCGCCGCTTGCTGAGATTATCGGTGCCGGTCTGAATAGTTTTTGGAATGACTTAAGCTGCGGAGTTGATAGCAACACGACAAAAAACAAGAAACGAATTTACAGGGTACTAATCATAAATATATTGTGGGCTCCACTGTACTGTATCCATCGCGGCACAGTGACTAGACTCATACAATAACAGGAGGCAACTTTATGAGTGATGAAAAGAAATGCCCGGTAACGGGAAGGACCAACAAACACGTAGTGGGCGGCAGGTCGAATCTCGAATGGTGGCCGAACCGGTTGAATCTTGATGTTCTGCGCCAACACTGCCCTAAGTCCAATCCGATGGGCGAAGATTTTAACTACGGCGAAGAATTCAAGAGTCTGGACCTCGCAGCGGTGAAGAAGGATCTCAATAAACTGATGACCGATTCGCAGGACTGGTGGCCAGCGGATTACGGTCACTACGGACCTTTTTTTATTCGGATGGCATGGCACAGTGCTGGAACCTACCGCACCGGCGACGGCCGCGGCGGTGCGGGGACCGCAAACCAACGCTTTGCACCCGTCAATAGTTGGCCTGACAACGTCAACCTCGACAAGGCACGTAGGCTGCTTTGGCCGATCAAGCAGAAGTATGGCCGAAAAATCTCCTGGGCCGACCTGATGATTCTGACTGGCAATGTCGCTTTGGAATCGATGGGATTCAAGACCTTCGGTTTTGCCGGCGGACGTGAGGATATATGGGAGCCGGAGAAAGACATTTACTGGGGTGCCGAAGAAGAATGGCTGGCTACGAGTGACAAGCCCAAGGGCCGTTACAGCGGTGAGCGCGATCTCGAAGACCCTCTGGCGGCCGTGCAGATGGGTCTGATCTACGTGAACCCGGAAGGCCCGGACGGCAACCCGGATCCGATCGCATCAGGGCGGGACGTTCGGGAGACGTTTGCCCGCATGGCAATGAACGACGAGGAGACAGTCGCCCTCACCGCAGGCGGACACACCTTTGGCAAATGCCACGGTGCCGGCGATCCGGCGCTGGTTGGTCCTGAACCCGAGGCCGCTGGTCTCGAAGAGCAGGGACTCGGCTGGAAGTGCAGTCATGGCACCGGCAAGGGGGGTGACACCATTAGCAGCGGTTTGGAAGGAGCATGGAACCCGACCCCGACCAAGTGGGACATGACGTATTTGGACATGCTCTTTGACAACGAGTGGGTACTTACAAAAAGCCCGGCTGGAGCAAAGCAATGGACACCGAAAGAGGCAACTGACAAAAATCTTGCCCCGGCCGCTCACAATCCGAAAAAGCGGGTTCCAATCATGATGACCACCGCCGACATGGCGATGCGGATGGACCCGACCTATGAACCGATTGCGCGGCACTTCCATAAAAATCCGGAGGAGTTCGCAGATGCCTTCGCCCGCGCGTGGTTCAAGTTGACGCACCGGGACATGGGCCCTCGTGCTCGCTATCTCGGCCAGGAAGTTCCTGGCGAAGAGCTGATTTGGCAGGATCCGATTCCTGCAGTCGATCATGAACTGATCAATGAGAGTGATATAGCCACCCTGAAGGACAAGATCCTTGATTCTGGTTTGTCTATCTCCGAGCTGGTTTCAACTGCCTGGGCATCAGCTTCGACCTTCCGTGGATCAGACATGCGCGGCGGCGCGAACGGCGCCCGCATTCGTCTGGCACCTCAGAAGGATTGGAAGGTCAACCAGCCGGATCAACTGGCGAAAGTGTTGAAGAAACTGGAAAGCATCCAAAGCGGGTTCGGCAAGAAGGTTTCCATGGCTGACCTGATCGTTTTGGCCGGTTGCGCGGGTGTTGAGCGGGCGGCGAAGAATGGCGGTCACAATGTGACGGTCCCCTTCACGCCGGGCCGCATGGACAGCTCGCAGGAGCAAACCGATGTTGTGTCATTTTCCGCCCTGGAGCCGGAAGCAGATGGTTTCCGCAACTACCTCAAGACCAAATACACCGTATCGTCAGAGGAAATGCTGGTCGATAAGGCACAGTTGCTGACGCTGACCCCGCCAGAGATGACGGTTCTCGTTGGCGGTATGCGCGCCTTGAATGCCAACTTTGAGCAGTCTCAACACGGTGTCTTCACCAGGCGGCCCGGGACGCTCACCAATGACTTTTTTGTGAATCTGCTCGACATGAGTACGGCATGGAAGGCAACCTCGGAAGACAAAGACCTGTTCCAGGGTCATGATCGCTCAACGGGCGAACCCAGATGGACCGGCACCCGTGTCGATCTGATCTTCGGTTCGCACTCCGAACTCCGCGCCCTGGCTGAGGTTTACGGAAGTGCGGACGCGCAGGAGAAGTTTGTCCATGACTTTGTGGCAGCTTGGAACAAGGTCATGAACCTTGACCGCTTCGATCTCGCTTGAACGAAGTAAAAACGTTTTCGAGGGCTTCTGAAGCATATTCTGAACTGCAAAACAGATGATCGAGAGGAACGATTGCCGCCACGAATTGAGGGATCTTCTGAACGCTCATTGAAGCTATTAAATACGGCCAGAGCCATGGGGGATGCCCCAAAAGAGATCAAGATCCGCCTGCCTCAAGGGCGATCCCACCTATGGCAAAGGCATGGTGGAGGCAGTGGGGATTTCGTTGAGTGAGGTCGAATATGAAAAGGAACGAAAAGAAACACTGAACTCGCGCTGAGATGCGGAGACGCGGAGAAAGATTTTTTTATTTTTCTCCGCGTCTCTGTTGGAATGTTCCAGCTGACTATGCCTTCACGCAATCCATCGAGTAAACAACCTTACCGTTTTTCACTTCTTTCACCAGACCGTGGATATCAGTCTCAAATCCAGGGAATTTTCCATTGAAACTGCGGGCGAACTTTAGATACTCCAGGATCGTCCTGTTCACCCGCTCACCGGGAATCAGCAGGGGAATCCCCGGAGGATAAGGAGTGAGGAGGATACTGGTGATGCGACCTTCAAGATCATCAATCTCAACCCGTTCAATATCATTATGCACCATCATCGCATAAGCATCAGCCGGCTTCATCGCCGGTTCCATATGCGATACATACATCTCGGTGGTCAAGCGCGCGACATCATTCTCTTTATACATGTCATGAATCGAATCACAGAGATCTTTTAAGCCAATGCGATCATAACAGGGGAATTTCTTGAGAAAGGTCGGCAGCGCCCGCCACAAAGGCGCATTGCGGTCATAGTCATCCTTGAACTGTTGCAACGCTGCCACCAGGGTATTCCAGCGACCTTTGGTAATGCCGATAGTGAACATGATGAAGAATGAATAGAGACCGGTCTTTTCGACTATAACACCATGCTCTGATAAATAGCGGGTGACGATCGCCGCCGGAATCCCGGTGACGGCAAAATCACCGCTGACTGCCAGCCCCGGCGTTATGATCGTGGCCTTGATCGGGTCCAGCATATTGAAGCCATCTGCCAGATTCCCAAAACCATGCCAGGGCTCATTGGCCCGCAGGATCCAGTCTTCACGCTCTCCCATGCCCTCTTCAGCCAACTCCTCCGGGCCCCAGACCTTAAACCACCAGGAGTCTCCGAACTCGTCATCCACCTTGCGCATGGCGCGACGAAAATCCATGGCCTCAAAAATAGATTCCTCAACCAGCGAGGTTCCACCCGGCGGCTCCATCATGGCCGCGGCCACATCGCAACTGGCTATAATCGCATACTGGGGGCTGGTGGAGACATGCATCAGATAGGCCTCGTTAAAGCGGTCCCGATCCAGCTGACAGGTTGGCGACTCCTGCACCAGGATCTGACTGGCCTGGCTCAAGCCCGCCAGCAGCTTATGGGTCGATTGACAGGCATAAACCATGGGCCCTTTGGATCGACAGGTGTCACGGCCAATGGCATGCATACCATGATAGAATTCATGAAAAGTGGCGTGCGGCAGCCAGGCCTCATCAAAATGGAGGTTCACCACACTGTCACCCAGGATCTGCTTGATGGTATCAACATTATAGAGAATCCCGTCATAGGTTGACTGGGTAATAGTCAACATCCGCGGTTTGGCGCACAGATCCTTGGCAAAAGGATGGGCGGCAATCTTGGCGGCAATGGTTTCCGGCAGGAATTCGGATTTCGGGATCGGCCCGATAATGCCATAGTGATTGCGGGTCGGCATGAGAAAAACCGGCACCGCGCCCGTCATGATGATTGCATGCAGGACTGACTTATGACAATTGCGATCGACCACAACGACATCGTTATCGGCAACATTGGCGTGCCAGACGATCTTGTTGGAGGTTGAGGTACCGTTGGTGACAAAAAAGAGATGATCCGCCCCAAAAATACGGGCCGCATTCTGCTCCGAGGCCGCCACCGCCCCGGTATGGTCGAGCAGTTGCCCCAGTTCATCGACCGCATTGCACACATCGGCACGCAGCATGTTTTCGCCAAAAAACTGATGGAACATCTGCCCTACCGGACTTTTCAGGAAAGCGACACCGCCGGAATGGCCGGGACAATGCCAGGAATAGGAGCCGTCGGCCGCGTATCCGGTCAGGGCACGGAAAAACGGCGGAGCCAGGGAATCCAGATAAATCCTGGCCTCACGTATAATGTGGCGGGCCACAAATTCCGGGGTATCTTCAAACATGTGGATAAAGCCGTGCAGTTCCTTGAGCACATCATTGGGGATATGACGCGAAGTCCGGGTCTCACCATAAAGGAAGATGGGGATATCCTCATTACGCCGCCTGATCTCAGCCACAAAGAGACGCAGCTTGTCGATGGCCTCATCCTTCTGATTTTCATCGGTAAACTCATCGTCATCAATAGAGAGGATAAAGCAGGAGGCCCGGTTCTGCTGCTGGGCAATCATGGCGGTATCACCAAAACTGGTGATACCGATGGTCTCCATGCCCTCACTCTCAATGGCCTCGGCCAGGGCCCGAACTCCGGAACCAGATGCGTTTTCGGAGCGAAAATCTTCGTCGATAATGACGACAGGAAAGCGAAATTTCATCTATCCAACCTCAAGGAGAACACGTTAAAAAATCATACACACTCAGCACCGGCACGACCAATTCACTTCGGTCTTCACTTACCGGCGACAAAGCAAAAGAATCAAACAAACATAACAATCAGCCATTATACAAAAGTACACAGAAAATCAAATATTTCATCCATATTTTATGACAAAAAAACAGCAAAACTCTATACCATGCGAGAAACAATGGTACAAGATTCAATCCACATCTGCCACTTTCTCAAGAACGCGCGTTTCCACCATCTCTATTCATACGGCACGACAGAGTCTGGTTTCAGGCAAAGATCTTCATCCATATATCTTCAATCATGCAAGACTCCAACTCAGCCCGGACATTTCCATTTCCATTGACATATTCCCATGAATTATTGCATTCTGTAAAAAGAGATTCAGACTCATGAACAACACCACAACGAGCCTGCACCCAAAAGATGATCAGCATGAAAATCGGGTACTCCGGAAAATTGGTCAAACTCCCCCAAAAAAGGCGTATTCCCCCTGACCACCTGGCTGGTCACCTTTCTGCTTACGCTCTTTCTCATCGCCTGTGACTCCCAGAAAAAAGAGAGCTACACCCCTGTTTATACAAATACCCCCAGCAACACACAGGCCGTCCTGATCTTCGGGGTGCATCCGCTCCATAACCCCCAAACCTACGGTCCCCTGGTCGACTATCTGAACCGGAACTTTCCCAAAATCACCATCAAGCTTGAGGCTTCACGCTCCTATGATGAGTTTGACAAAAAACTCTACAGCCGCTACTTTCACTTCGCCCTGCCCAATCCGTCCGTATCAGACCCTCAACTCCCTGCAGCACGGCTACCATATCTTCGCCAAGATGGGCGAAGATGACAGGTGCCGCGGTATCATCATCGTCAGAAAGGACAGCAACATCAACACGGTTGCCGACCTGATGGGCAAGATCGTCAGCTTTCTCGCCCCCACCGTACTGGCCGCCACCATGATGCCCCTCTATTAACTCCACACCCACGGTCTCGACACGAATCAAGATATTACGCGCCTCTTCTCCGGCTCCCAGGAATCGTCGATCATGAATGTCTATCTGCGAAAAAGTGTTGCTGGCGCCACCTTGCATCCTCCCTGGAAGTCTTTTGTAGAACGCAATCCCAAAATGACCGCCGAGCTTGAGGTAAAATGGGAGTCCCCGCCACTGGTCAACAATGGCCTTGTGGCCAGGGAGGATGTCGCCCAGGAAGTGGTGGACAAGATAAAAAACCTTATCCTTAACTTGCACACCCTCGAAGAAGGCCGCCAACTGCTGAGCGCCCTCCCTTTGGTGCATTTCGAAAGTGCAACAGAGGCAACCTATCAACCGGTCCGCTACTTCATGAAATAGTATGCCGAGACGGTCCACTGACACAAGAAGCCTGATGACATCACTCCTCGACATCATAAAAGGGCTCTGGCCCACTAAAATACGTTACCAGCTGATCTGCGGGGTAGCCCTTGTTCACCTGCTGCTGATGACCTTCTTTGTCTTTGACCTGGTATCACGGCAACGGGATTTCCTGCGGCAACAGAGCCTGGAGCAGACCACAAGTATGGCCGAGCCCCTGTCCCTCAACAGCAGTTCCTGGGTTCTGGCCAATGATGTGATAAGGCTGCAGGAAATCATTCTTGCCATCGGCCAATATCCAGGACTGCGCTACGCCATGGTCATCACCACTGAGGGCAAGATACTGGCCCACACCGATGAAACCCATATCGGCCAATATCTCGTCGATGAGAAAAGCCGTGCACTCCACGATGCCGAATCAAAAATTAAGGTCCTCCATAGCGATCAGGATCTCCTCGACGTTGCCGCCCCTATCCTGGCCGGCACTGGAAAAAATATCGGCTGGGCCAGAAGAGCCCAAGGCCAGGAGAAGATAACAGACAATCTGGTGATCATTTCACGCAACGGCATCCTCTACACCCTGCTGGCCATTGGCATGGGCTCGCTTTTTGCCCTGCTGCTCGGCAACAGCTTGACCTCAGGTCTTAACCGACTACTCCTTGTTTCCAGACAGGTCCGGGAAGTCCGCCGGGATCTGCGGATGAAGATCTATCACCATGACGAAATCGCTCTTCTCGGAGAGGGTTTCAACAGCATGCTCGATGCCCTCGTTGCCAATGAAGATCTCATTCTTCTCAATCAGCAAAGGTTGGAAAGTTTCGCCGATATCTTCCAGTTCCAGACCAAAAATCAAGAGGAACTTCTAGACTATCACGGTAAATTTATGCTAACCCTACATGCATTGAAGGGCTGTGATTCTTTCCGGTAATATTCAGGCAGCCAAGAACAGAGCCCACGTTAAATGACAGCTTACGCATTGCCTGGGCAACATTCCGT
>Ga0180732_1000579_pt1 | contig 29252 bp, 58 predicted proteins | sample KR11_01MetaG_FD_148674 | JGI IMG/M metagenome (GOLD analysis project Ga0180732, IMG submission 148674) | Groundwater microbial communities from the Olkiluoto Island deep subsurface site, Finland - KR11_0.1 MetaG | ecosystem: Environmental > Aquatic > Deep subsurface > Groundwater | place... | reverse complement strand
TTTTGAAATAATAAATTATATCATTATAATTGGACTTTCAATTTTTATAGGATATATTTTGGGAGTGAAATATGGATAAAGAGAAAAAAAGAAAAAAGAAAATAATGGAAGAAAAATTAATAAAAAAGCATCATAGAAAACAAGATGATAAGCATTTCAAGTTTTTTGAAGATTTAGAAAGGGCAAAAACACTTTTAAAAATAGGAGAAAAGAATTGAGAACTCATAGATTAGTCTGGTTAAATCATTGCTCTGATACGGCAAAGAACAGAGGTTCAAATCCTCTTGGGTTCATAAAAGGAGAAAAGAAATGAAATATAAATTTGGAGTTATGTCTACATTATATGAATTAGAATCAGAATCATTAAGAACTGCAAAATTAGCAATGGTTTTATTTTTAGAAACTTCTGCACCAATAGCAATTTATAATAAAGAGGAAACTGCATTTAATCCAACAAAATTATTAATGCAAGAATCAAAAAAACAAGCACCAGAAGATTTGAAAGAAGTTATGAATAGTATAACTAAGTGTGAATTAAACTCGGAGGAGAAAAAATAATGGAAAATAAATTAGAAAAATGCTTTTATCAGGTATTTAAAACTCAAGCAGATTGCATTGGCGATTGTTACACCTGCAAACCAGATAAATTAAATGAGATGTGTGAAAAATACAATCCAATTACAATGATAGTTATGGAGGTTGAGGAATGAAAGAAAATCTTGAAAAAATAGCAGATGCTGGGTTTGGATATTCAAAAAGAAATTACTTTGATAAGGACATAGATATTTATGAAAGTATAACAGGGAGAATATACTATAATAGAAAGACTGATGCGATAGTTATGGAAATACCCAAAGAGGCACAAGCAAGTTATAATGGAGAATGTAAATTTATAGTGAAAAAATGAAAAAAAACAAAATAAAAGGGTTTGAAAAAGAGATAAAATATCTTGAAAGAATAAGTATAATTTTTATGATTTTATCTTTTCTTTTAGGTTTTTCTATTGCAATGCTTGTAAATATTTATTTAAAAGATGATGGTTTGAACAAGATAACAATTTCAAAACTTCCAGATTATGAAAATTGTAAAAGTTTAAATATAAGTGAAACAGCTTATTGTTTAAGAGATTTTGTTGCAGGATTTTATGATTATCAATTGAGGGAGGACACAATAAAAACAATAGAAGATATTAAAAGAAATGGAGGAGATTGTTATGATTACGCACATTTATATAAAACAATAGCTTGGGAGTTTGGATTTAATGCTTCAACTCTCATTACGCAGAAAATAGAGGGGGTTGTTCCTGCTCATACTTGGACAATAATTTGGGATGATGAAACTTATTGTGAGATTGACCAATTGAATGTTATTTGCAGGGAAATAAAATATGAACAATATAAATAAAAGCATAAAATTGAGTGATGAAATGTTAAAAATAATTAATGAATATTCAGTAAAAACAGGGTTGGGTTTTAGTCCATTGGCAAGAATATCTTTTTGCCTTTTGATTAATGAATTTAAATTAATTGAAGAATCATTAACAGATATTGATAAGTCATTAAGTGATATGTGCCATGTTTATGAAAAAAGATATTCAAATTATGCCATGTTTCCCCTAAGAAAAGTAATTAATCTTGCTCCTAAAGAAGATAAAACAGAAATTCTTTTGGCAATAGAAAAAGTAAAGCAAAAGAGGGGAGAAAAAAAAGAGTTTAACTCTTTAAATGAATTAAATATAAAGGACGATGAAAATGAATAAAGAAATTAATTGGTGGGGTGTATGTTTTTGGATTTTTGTAATTGTTTTTTTAATTTTTATTTGTATTCAATCTGTTTCAGCAGCATGGATGATTCCAAAATATAAAACTTGCGAATTTATGAATGTTACAGGAAAAGATTGCGATAATTTGTGGTGTAGTGTTATAGATTGTGAATACAACATTACAAGGGAAGCTTGTGTTTGTAATGATGAATTTTATTCTGTTGGTATTAATACAGATGAATTTTATAACAAATCGCAGATTGATGAAAAAATAAATGCTTTAAATTCAACAACAATTTCAAGGATAAATTCCATAGATATTTCAAATTATACAGATAGTCAAATTGTTGCATTAAGAGATTCATTAATCAGTAGAATTGATAATGAAACTATGGGAATATGGAACAGTGCAAAAGCATCAACAAATTCAAGTAAGGGAGCAGAACCAAATTATTATTTTTTGGGTTTTGTTGTTTTAGTAGTTGCAGGAATTATAGCTTTTATGGTGTATAATAAGAAATTTGATACAGGAGTTAAAAAAGAAACATCAGCACAATATAAAAGGCAATTTAGCAATCCCACTTCATTTAAAAAAATTGAAGAAAATCCTAAAATAGAGGAAAAGCAAGAAACAAAAGAACAAGAACAACCTTTTGGTGAGGAGGATTGAATTTGGCAGTTGAAAGAATAATCTCTTGGATGCCAGATTCAGTTCTTTTTTTAATTGGATTCGTCATAGCGTATGCGATTTATTATTATTCTCCAGATGAAATTAAATTAAGTATTAAAAAAGTTTTAATGGATTATGGTGTTTATATTTGCTTATTTGTATTTTGGCTTTATTATAAAAATAAATGGGGGATTGTTGCAGACCATCTTTTTTGGGCTGAAATGAGATATGCAACATTTTTATTCTGCATGGTTGGTGGAATTTATTTCGGAGTTTTAACATGGCTTTATGAGTTTAGATATTATACAAATCATTTTATGTGCAATAATCTTCATGGTTCATGTCATAGATTCCAGGAAAAAGGAGATTGGGCTATTTTCTTTTTAGGAGGTTCAGGTTCAAGTGATGAAAAGTTTGTTTTGCCATTCCCATTCTGCAAGAAGATTGTTGTAGTTCCAAAGGTTGCTGTTCAGTTTTTAGGGAATCAAATATTTGCCTTGTCACAGGTTGAAAAAGTTGATTTGCTTGACCTTCCAGAAGAAGTTGCAGATTTTATTGAAAATGACACATTCGGAAGATGGTGTAAGGATAATATTTATGCTGGATTATGGGATGAAAAAATAACTGCACTTAATCCAAAATATAATGATTTGGAAAGTTTATATAAAAAATCAAACGCAAGAGTTAATGAATTAAAAAAGATGCTGCAAGGAAAATTGACAACTGTTAAGCAATTTGTATCAGATACATTTGCAATGCAGGACAAGATTACTGGCAAGAGATGGGCAAGTAGAGGAAATCAGCAACCAAATAGTGAGGCATAAATATGATACAAGATACAGCTTATTTATCTTTTTGGTTTGATGAAAATGAAGAATGTTTTATAATTCCATATATTGAGCAAAATTTCCATGAATCAAGTTTTCAACACCAATATGAACAAATGAGGCAATTTTTATTTTTTACAAAAGCAGTTATTGAAGATTATTTACTTGATAATGATTCAAAAATAATTGAACTTGTTGATAAGTTAAAATATGGCAAATCAAAGATTATAATGATTGTTGGAAGTCGAGGTTCTGGAAAAACTGCATTTGCTTTATTCATCGCTGAATTATTGCATGAAGAAGGAAGAAGAATTATTTATTATGTTGGAAAGCCAGAATTTAGTGAATTTTATCCTAAATGGATAAAGTTCGTTGATGATTTAAACAAACTTCCTGATAATGCCTTTGCACTTGTTGATGAAAGTGCAATTAAATATTCTTCCAGGAGGTCAATGACAACTGAAAATGTTGATTTAACAAATCAACTTGTTATTCTAAGGCATAGGGGAATTTCTTTAATGCTTATTACACAAAATATTTCAATGGTTGAGGTTAATGTTGATAGATTGGCGGATATTTTCTTATATAAACTTGGTTCAAATTATGGAATAAGGCATAAAAAAGGTTCAATGATTAATAAATTTCATCAGGAAAAGATGATGATTTTTGAAAGATTAAGACCAAAAATTAAGGAAGATTGTATGATTGAATATGTTACAGGTTCAAAATCAATATTTAGAAAAATAACCAATAAACTTCCAACATTCTGGGATGATGAAAAAATAAGTAAAAGTTACAAAGGATTCAGGGGAGTTCCTCATAAAAAACCTGATAATTCAAATAATAATGGAAACGAAAAAATGTCAGCATCCATACTCAACTAATTTGCCATTAAGAGGAACACATTCAATGTGTGTTTCAAGAAAAGATTTGGAAATTATTGATATTCTCCAAGAAATTTTGGAAGAAAATCAACCAAAAATAGGAATACATAGTTTAACATTAAAAGCCCTAAAAAAAATTAAAGGAACTAAATGGGGATTAAGATATAAAATTAAATTTTGTTTATTTATTCTTTATTTTAAAAGGCAAATTTGTATGAAACATTGTATTTCGGCTTATCAAACCCATTGGAGAACTTGGATTTGGTTACCTAAAAATAATAAAAAAATACATTTAAGATATAAATATGGTGCAGATAGAAGAAACGCTGCTAAGAATAGGGCTTTAAATGATGAATTTGAAGGTGGTATTCAAGAGGAGGAAATATGAAAATAAGGTATAATTACTTAAAAACATTAAAAAAGCCCTTGAGAACGCTTTATTTAGCGAATTTAAGGCATAAAATGGGGGTTTTATAGTATGAAAAGAGCAATAATATATGCAAGGTGTTCAACTAATGAATCAAGACAAGATGTTGAAGTTCAGTTAAAACAACTTAGAGATTACTGCAAAAGAAATGATTGGGGGTATGATGAAGTTTTTGAATATGAATCGGGGTTTAAAGGAGTTCCGGAGAAATTAAATAATATTCTTAAACTTATAACAAAAAGATTATATGATGTTTTTTTAGTTCATTCGTTAGATAGATTTTCAAGATTAAAACCTTCAACTACTGAAAAAATGTTGAACCATATAACAGATTGTAAATGCCGGTTTATTTCTATCCAGGAAAACCTTGATTCAGATAATCAAATGATGTGGTATTGCTTTAAAGGGGTTTGGATGTATTTTGCAAACCAGTATTCAGTTAAATTAAGCCAAAGTATTAAACTTGGAATGAGCCGGGCTAAAGAAAAAGGAAAGCATTGTGGCAGGCCAAAAGGTTCAAAAGATAAAAAAATAAGACGCAAAAAAGGGTATTACAAAAGAACCTATGATTTAAAGTGAAAAAATAATAAAAAACACTTAAAATAAATAACAAACAACTACCACCTTTTTTAAAGGGATAACCAATAGTATTAAAAAAATGGGGGTTCAATCCCCCATTCCAGAAAAGAGGTGATGTAATTCGCTTAGAAAGAGCATTAAATTGGAATTATGGATGCACTGCTTTCACAAAACACATAATTAAAGTATGCAAACCAAACTATTTTAAAATTTTCCCATGTTTTATTTGCTTTGAATGTTTCCCATGCAATTTCAAAAGATGGATATAATTCTGCACAAACCATTGATGGAGTGATATCTGCCAAAATTTCAACAATTGAAACTCCGCCACCACCTGTTGAGGTTGAAACTGGTGTTGTAGAAGTATCAACACTAAAAGAACTATTTGAATAATCTGTATTTCCAGCAGAATCATTTATCCAAACATGAATTATATAATCAGCATCGCTTGAAACAATAACTGATGTATCTGGATTTGAGCAATTTAATTCAGTATTTGCAACTTCAGTTGAAGCTCCTCTTGTAATATTATAATAGCAATAAGATAATGGTGAAGAATCATTAAATGTTAAATCAATAGCAATAGTTCTTGATGTTTTTGCTCCTGTTGGTTGAACTATTGTTAAATTTGGATTTATTGTATCAATAGTTAATGTATAATTAGAAATTGAAAAAGCAGAATTTCCTGTTTCCGATGTATTACACCAAACATTCCAAAGATATGAACCATCTGATAAATTATTTATAAATGAATTTACAATGTCTTCTGTTATGCTTGAATCAGATTGATTTAAATGCCATCCAGACCAATTTCCATATAACTGGCAAGTTTCTACTGTTTGAGTTGCATGCGAAGGTGTATAATTAAAATAAATATTTGTTCCATTATTTAAAAATAAATTATCTGTAGGATAATTAAGAACTATTGCTGGATTATCTACATCAACATTTAATGTCCAATTAACATCATAAAAATCAGATTGATTTTCATTTGATGCTCTGCAATTCCATAAATAAGTATCTGTTGTTGGAAATGTTAAATCAAATGTTGTTGAATTAGAAGTTCCAGTTAAACTATTAGTTGTCTCATTAAATAAACTTGTTGAATTATAAATAAAAATAGTCATATTAACTAAATTAGTTCCAGTTCCAGTTCCAGTTGTTGCTGAACAATTAAAAGTTTTTTCTGAAGATGAATCTGTATTATTTCCTGGAGAAATTAAAGTTGTTATTGGTGTTATTGCAAATCCTAAATCTAATGTTTGATTTACATAATAACTTCCAGTTCCACCAGAAGAACCTGCCACTCCTCCGCCTAATGCAGAACCTCCAGCTCCTCCCCCAACATTAGTTGTTATACTTCCATTTAAAAAAGTATTTTCATAAAATATTTTAATTCTTCCTCCTGAACCTCCACCTCCACCACCTCCAATGGTTTGTGCACTTAATGCATTTCCACCAGTTCCACCAACTACCGACAATGTTGAACTATTTAATGTTAAATCTGAACCAACAATTAAAATTGTTCCACCAGAAGCCCCACCAGTTGCATCATAACCCCCTTCACCAGATGAACTTATTGAACCATTAATAAATATTGTTGGTGACCTTAAAGCAATTCTTCCTCCACCTCTACCAGCAGTTTGCCAATCACAAGAAGTTGCTTGTGACTGACCACCACTTGAACCAGAATAATATGTATTTAAATTATTATCTCCATAAGCACTTCCACCTGTTCCTCCTGTTCCTGTTCCACCAGCACCACCTGCCCCACCTGAATTAACATGACCTCCACCACCCCCCCCTCCAAGATTTGTTGGACAATTTGGGTTAGTTGGATTTCCTCCAGTTCCAGAACCACCACCAACTAAACTTCCACTAATAGTTCCATAAATTTTAATCCAACTTGTTGCAGTAATATTTAAATAAGATTCATTTAAAGTTATAGTCCCATTTGCATGAACTAAAAGTGTATCATATTCATGATTTCCTCCAAGAGTAATTGAACTTCCAACTTCTAAAGATGGGTCAAGACAAGTATAATTAAGTGTTGTATAAATTATTTCATTTTTTGAAATATCAGCACATCCTTCAGGAAGCCATAATTTAAATTCATTAAAAAGTAAAATTCCATCATTTAATACTTGAATATTATTATCTGTAAAATCAATTTTATCTTCTAATCTTAAAGTTAAACCAACATCTGAAGGAATATTTTCTCCCATTAATCCTCCATTTGTTAAATTAAAGTCAAATTTTATTTTTCCTTCCTTATAATTTTGTTTTGGAATTTCAAATAAAATGTCTGGATATTTCTCATTGATTTTCTTCCATGTTGAATCAACTCCATTAAGAGTAGGAATTATATCTAAAGTAAATTTAAATTTATCAGTTAATTCAATTTTTACTTTTTTATCTTGAATTTTTAATTGAATGTTTTCTTGATAATCTTTCCAATTATTATTTTTATCTTTATATCTATATTCATGGACTTCTAAAGATTTAACACCATTTAATTCACATTCCTTATAATTTGGATATTGAATACAAATTGTTATCTCATTAGCTCTAACAAAAAAGAAAATTCCAAATATTAAAATTAATATTACAAACCATATTTTTAAGTTTTTTTTTTGCATTTTATTTATTCTTGGTTACAATAACCTGTGGTTTTCTTTTTGTTAAACCAATTATCATAAATAAAAGAGGGATAAATAACCACCAATATTTCTTGAAAATACTTTCTGAATTAAGCATGATATTATCAAATTGTTCAACAAGTGTCAAGTTTGTTGGAGGAACTGCTGTCAATAAACTTGCATCCGTTAAAAAATCAGCATCTTCTAAAAGAATAACTCCTCCTACACTTCCAGGAGTTCCAGATGCAACTAAATCTAAATCAAAATAAATTGTTTTTGAACCAATATTGTTTAATGTATCATTTGCATGAATTACTAATGAGTATGTTCCATAAACAGATAAATTCATGGTTATGCTTCCAGAAGAATATGCAGCAGATAAATTCTGTTTCCAAATTGTTCCATTTGGATAATATAAAGTATAATTTGCTGTGTCCTCGTGTAATTCTGAAATTAAATAATTTATTGTTTTTGTAATATAAGATTCCTCTGCTAATTTTCCATATTCATATCCAGTTGGAATTGAGGTTGTTATTACAGGAGCAGTTGTATCAACTGTAAAATAAATTGAATCATTTAAACCCCAATTTCCTGTTGTATCATTTGCATAAAATAATAATTGGAAAGAACCATCTTCAACTTCTAAAGAAGTATTAATTGAATGTGTGTGATTTGTTCCATTATAATTAACAATCCATGTATCAATAGTTTCTGACGCTGTTGCATTAAACCAAATTGTTGATGTTGAATAAGATTTATTTGTTGGAGATTGAATTGTAATTGTTGGAATTAAGTCAGTTGTAAATGTTACAGAAGAACTATTTTGATTATTTGCTGAATCATTAACATAAATTGTCCAAGTATTGCTTCCTTCAACTGAAGATAAACCTGTAAAATTAGTTCCACAAGCAACTCTTGTTGAATTTGTTGCTCCTGAATCAGTTGAATACCAAACTGAATCGCAGTTTGTTTCTGTATAAGTATAATTTATTGCTGTTTGTGTAGTTGAATAAGTTGTATTTGTTGGGTAAGTTAAGTTTATTTGAGGGAAAATATTATCATTTACAGTTAATGTTTGAATATCCATTGAAATATTTGCAGTCCAATTTGCTCCTCCAGTTGTATTTAAAACATAATCATAAGTTCCATAAGCAGGAGTCCAAGTTTCTCCTGTTGATTTGCTTATACCATCCCTATAAACAATATAAGTTACATCTGCATCCCCAGTTTGGCTTTCAGTTAATCCAATTACTACTTCTTGAGTTTCATTAATAGTCCATCCCAAATCACTTATTAAACTTCCTTCAGGAATTGCTTGATTAATAGTTATTGCTTTTGTAATTGAACTTGCTGAATAATTTGTATTTCCAGGAGTTGAATAATTAAAGGTTTCAGTTCCTGCTCCATAAATTTGATTTGTTTTATCTAATGAACAAGTTAATTCATCAGGACAATCTGAACCAGCAACATCTGTTGTATCTCCATAAGTAATTGGTGTTGTTCCAGAAATTCCTAAAACCAAAGAAGAATTTTGTGTAATTTCTAAATTATAAATTGTTGAATTAATATTGTTTAAAGTATCATTTATTGTTACATTTATAAAATAATTATTTGCTTCTAATTGTCCTGTCCAATCTAAATATCCAGAAGAATTAATTGTAAATCTTGTATCATTTATTGAATAAGAATCAAAACCAATTCCATCATCGGTGGCATCAAAATCAACACTTAATCCTTCTGTTTTATATTCCAAAGTTACATCACTTGGAATTGTTGTAAAATAAGGTTTTATTGAATCAATATAAAAATCTACACTCTCGGTATTATTTAAATTATTTGAACTATCATTACAATAAAAATTAACTGTTTGAGAACCTTGTGACATTGTTGAATTAGTGTGAGTATAATCATCTACAAAAGTAGAGTTAGACATTGTGTAATTTGTTACACCTGAATTTAAAGAATAAAGACAAGTATCCATTAAAGTATCATCTGTTGCTGTTACATTAAATACAATTGTATTTGTGTTGTAAGTTGTATTTGTTGGGGTGTTTATTGTTACATTTGGTGGGTTTGATTCACCTGATGTTTCTTCTGCTCCTAAAATACTATATGTTAGCATTCCTTCTTGATAAATTGCTTTTATTTCATCTGCTGTTAATGTCTTATTAAAATATCTCATTTCATCTAATATTGCACTTGTAGGATAATAAGCTGCTTGAGCTCTTCCAGACATATGCAAATTAGTTGCAGTATTTCCAACTGTCCTTGGATTTGCTAAAATTGAACTATTTTTAAACTCTCCATTAACATAAACAGATGAATTTTTTGTTGTATCATAAGTTCCACACACAAAATACCAAGGTCCTATTGTTGGAATAACATCAGTATCAAGATTTTGCCCTTCAACCTGCCATTGTAAATTTGATGTTGGACAAACAGCGTTTGCATCATGACATCTGTTAATACCATATTGTCCAACAGAACTTCCATATTGAAAATTATAAAGAATCCAATCTCCAGCTGGGTCATTTGTATTAGAAAGTCCTGTAAAATTTATCCAAATACATGCAGAAAAATTAGCTGAATCTAAAGCAGAATTATATGGGATATATCCATATACTCCATTTGTTCCAACAAATTTCCTTCCATTTCCAAATATTCCTTCTGCATATGAACTTGCACCAACCCATGTAATATTATTAAGATATTGTGAAGAATCAAGAGCAGTATCTAAATGCCAAACACCAGGCATACTATTAGCAGACCAAACTGATTGTGAATTATAGGAACTAATTGTTCCATTTTCAACATCAAAAGGTAGTTGCTCATTTTCACTATAATTAATCACCCACATATCTGTCCAATCATTATAATATAACCATTCTGAATAATTTGTTGCAGAACTAAAACTTTCTTGAGGAAGTGTCCAAATTGTGCTTCCAGATAATCCATCACTTGAGTTTATTCTATAAGGAATTCTTATATTTGATGAACTTGTTGTTTTAAAATATAATGGTCTTTTATAAGTTAATGAACTATTCCACCAACTTGAATGTGTTTTATCATAAAAAACAACAGGTTCAGGAATATTTAAACTGCTTAATTTCAAATAAATAGTTCCTTTATTTCCCCACCCATTTTCAATTTTAATAATAGGAACATCAAAACATAATCTATAACTATTTGTATCCTTAACTTGTCCTGCTTTTTGTATTGGAGAAGTTTCCCATTGATTTCTTACTTCAACTGTTCCATCTTTATTTATTGTTAATAATTTTCTTTCAAGCCAATCCCATTCTTCAACTGTATAATTTCCAACTACAATTTGTGTGCAGTTTGGATATTCAACTATTGTTTCATTTGTTATAGTTTCATTCGTTTCATTTATTATTATTTCATTTATTATTGTTTCATTATAAGGATAACAAACTTCTGTATAATTAAATAAAGTTACTTCTTCTGGCTTCCATTCATAAAATTTAAGATTTTTCATTTCATTAACATCAAAATTAGTTTCATTTAAAATTGTCTGCAAATTCAATTGGTCTGGAGCATCTTGTAAATTTTGAATTGAAATATCTAAACATTTATGAGAAATACTATTTGTTGAAAATTCAAAAGTTGTATTAAAATTATCTGATTCTGTTACACTTTCACCAATTTCTTCACCAACTGCATTAACATAAATAAAAGTTCCAAGCATTAAAAATAAGATTGCTCCTATCCAGATTAACTTGACTTGTGCTTGTTTGTTCATCTCTTTCTCCTTATCTCCCAAAGATTAATGCCTTTAAAAACATTAATACTGATTTAGTAAAACCCCAGAAGGTCATTAAAATGTCTTCTGTTACCGGTTTGAATATGATTGCGAGGGCAATAATTAAAAAAGTGATTATTGCTGTAAGCCCAACTTCATCTATTACTTTTTTTAATAAAGTTAATCCAAAATAACTTGCAAATATTGAAACAGTGATGAATGCAAGGATAACAGCGACAACCATTACAAAAGCAATTCCACTTTTATTGCTTCTTGGAATTAACATTTTATGGAATAAACTTCCCAACAATAGGAATCATCTTTAGCCACATTCTTATTGTCAGTAATAGAGGTTTTCCGAAGGTGAATAGTAAAAGAACTCCAATAACAACTGCAATCCATAAAAGCCAATTTACTTGTGCTTTTATACAAGTTCTTTCTATTTGTTGGTCACATCCCCAGTATAAAGGAAATCCTATATTACAATTTACTTTTTTAATATTTGTAACAAGTTTCCAATCAATAGGACATTCTATTTCACAATCTGCTATGCAATTATCCTTTGTTTCTCCTGTTGAACAATAACCATCACCACAATAAGGTTGAACGATTGTCTGCTTTATACAAGTTCCAAAATTATAATTACTTAATTCACAAACCCAATTATCCCCATATAAACTCACACAAGCAGCGTCAGAATTACATTCAATGTCTATTTCTGTTTGTTGGCAAGTTCCATCAATACAAACTTCTTTTACTGCAACAGTTCTTGAAACAGCATAAGGATTTCCTAAATTTTCACATTGAGTTGAATAAGTGCAATCAACAGTTCTTTCATCACCAGCTTCAACAAATTCAAAATTATCAGAACATGAAGATGTTTGATAAGGGCAACATTGAACTGCTTTTATTGCTTCACCCTGAATATAATAAGAATTTCCATCTGCCATTTGTTCAACATCTAAATCATATAAAATATTATTTGCACAAACAACCTTATCTCCTAAGTATGAATAAACAACTCCTTCTGTTTTTATCCAATCAATAACATAATTTTTATATTTTAATGAACCTGATTTTTCTAAACAAGTCCAATCACCATAAAATACATCTCTCCTTGTTATTTCATCTTGATTAGCCATGCAACAATCTGCACTTCTTGTAAGCCAGTGCCCTCCGCCTTCTTCTGTCCATAATCTATAAAAGTGTGTTATGTAATCTATTTTTGTTACATCTGCATTTGTTGATGAAATTTCAATTTTATCTCCAGGTTGTAACACAGTTATTTGTTTATCTGAATATTCATTAACAACAACTACAACCCTGCTTCCATCATTAATTTTATAATTTACTCCACAATTTGGAAGATAAAATGGAGTATCTCCACAGGTTACTCTTACTTCACAGCTATCAACAAGTGCAGTTCCTCCACAGGTATAAATATAATTTTGGTCTGCATATTTCGTGGTTATTGAAGGGGCATCATCTTCTATACATCCTAAACTTCCAATCCTTGTTTTATAAACTGATTCAGATGTTCCTAAAATTGAAGCAACATCAATTATATCCATAAATGCAAGAATTGTTATTAAAGATGCAATTAGAGGAATTAAATAAATTAATTGAACTACTCCTTTTTTATTCATTTTTTTATTTGTTAATATGCTTCTTCTCATTTGAATATTCCTATTATTGAATCAATTATGCTTTGAATCCAATTATTAAATTTAGTTATTATTGATTCTTCTTTTACAAACACAACTTTATTGTCACACTGGCAAGAATTTAAATAACAAGTTGGTGTTTTGCTTCCACAAAGAGAAATACATTCAACATTTGATGAACATTCAACAGCTTTATAACTTGAATCTAAATTTTCATCTCCTTCTAAAACTATTTCTTCAATTCCTTCAATTTCTGCTGGAGTAAATGTTAAATCAGCAGTTGTTGAATACGAACTTCCTTTATTACAACCCCCTTCCGGATAACCAATTAATTTAATTTTTATTTCTGTTGGTTTAGTAAATATAAACTCTTTGGAATCTTTTTTTGTCTTTGTTCCTCCACTTATATAAAATCTTGGAGGTGCCCCTTTTGAAGTAATTGAATCACTTAATAATCCACTAATTGACGAACTCGCTCCACAATCTTCATTATCAGTTGCGGTTAGGGTATAATCAACTTTTAATGTCCCTGCTGGAACTATCCCCGAATAAGAAATAAAATTACCATTACAACCTTTTCCATCTCTCCCTGAACCAGAAGAAGATAAAGTTAATTTATCATTTGCTGAATAAGAATTTGATATTGTTACTTTCCCATCGTTATCTCCACAAATATTTAAACCAGAACTATAAGTTTGAACTCCATCAATATTAATAATAGCTCCACTTGTTACACTTCCAAAATAAGGAGAAGTTAATAAAACATCCATTCCCTGCCATTGAATATTTTTTGTTTGTTCTGGTAACATTCCTCCAAAATTAAGAATAGAAGCAGAATAAAAAAAACCAAAATAAATAATAATAATTAATCCTATTACAATTAAAACCTGAGGTCTAAATAAATTTGCTAAAATTGGAACTACTCCTTTTTTATTTCTCATATTTATTTTTTTTTAATTGTTTTAGGTGAATCCGATAGCGAACATATTAAATCCAAAGTGCGAACCCGCATTTGCTTGTTGCGTTCTTGGTGTTCCTCCAAATAAATTTGGACTCCACTTGTTTAATCCAGGCGTTCCATAATTCCTTATATAATTCCAACTGAATCTTAATGGAATGTAGGTTAGCATGATTATCCAATTTCCACCTGTCTTTGCAAAATGCCAGATTGCGAATAAAAATATTGTTATTATATTCGCTGACTTATGACCTGCTCGGTTAAATATACTTGTGTAAATCAACCCTCCGAACATTATCTCCTCAATTTGGGAAACAACGAACAGATGAACTAATAGCACAGGTATAGGCATATACGCAACAAACTGGAATATGTTGATGCTGTCAATCCCTTTCAAAATCCCTTTCAAAATAATCAAAATAATGGAGGTGAAGATAGCACTTGGGATAAACTTCGTCAAGAAGCTTCTCCAGTAGTTTGCTTTTGCCATCGCCAAAACCACATCTCTTGCGACAATTGATGTCACAATGAGGGTTAAGGCAAAGATAACCAAATAACCTGTCAGTATCTTATTCCAGTTGATTGTATCTTCTGGGAAGATGGCTGAAGGTGTAAATGATTGAGCATATAGGAAAATCAATAACAAAACCAACACCACTAAAAATGATGCTCCAGTTATTGCTTTCCAGATACTACTATCTCGTGCCATTCTTTTTCCATTATTCTAAAAAAATGAAAAAGGAAGTTTAGCTTGAAACTTTAACAACAGTTACAGTTGATACTTCTTCATCGTCGCAGATTATATGAACTTGGCTTGAAGTTTGATTGTTCAAATATCCAAATACAGTTGAACCTGGCAATGTTAAGTAAAACCCTAAATATTGTTCTGTCTCGTCCTGAGCAAACACTAAATCAATTGACTCCTTCTGGCTTGATGTAGTAGCAGCAGTTGCTGTTCCTCCACTATCTGCCAAATACGCTGTCTGTTGCCAAGTCATTCCTGGAACAACAGATGGTGTTGTTGAAGTAGCCAAGATGTAATATGTGTTTGAATCAGTTGTGCTTGTTTGTGACCTGAAAGCATCTGCTTTTGCATAACAAGTTGATTTAACTCCTTGTCTGATGTCTGCTCTATCACTCTTACAAAGTATAGTTCCATTTATACTATTTGTTCCATTAGTATAAATAACATCAGCATAATAGTTAGTCAAATCGCTTGTGTCTGCTCTTGCAGTCACACCTGGTGCAGTCGCTGATGTTGGTGCAGAAACAAATCTACAACTTACAGCAGCGTCTTGAACAGATAATCCTTCAGTAGCCCCTAAACCTGTTGCAGTAGTTACCCCACTAAGACCACTTGAAACATAACTCCATCCGAAAGCAGCCCCACCTGCTGCGATACCGACTATCAATAAGATAGCAGCCCACAACTTAGGGTTACCAATAGGAATCATTCCAAGCATCCCACGAACAGATTGACCAAGACCCTTTCTTCCGAAAAGTCCAACAAGACCGATTAAGAACAATATTAGCGCAACTAAACCGCTTACCGTTAATCCTAAAATATTCATCTTCTAAATTTAAATTGACCTCCCTTTTGATTCTATGAATAATCCCTCTGATGAGGTTATAAAAATAATCGTCATGGAATAGGTTAAATCTGAATAGTTTATAAAAGTTGGCGTTACGGGGTGTAACGCCAAAGTTTAAATAGATGTGCGTCTTTACGAAGGTTCGTTTTTTGATGTTTTGTAGTATTTTTAATTAATATGAAACCAAATTCATATGTTATTTTTAATTAAAACTAATTATTTTTACTACCCAAATTATTTAAATTGATTGAGATTATTAAGTAAAAGGGAGGATAAAATATTAAGTAAGGTGGGAGTTGCTCCCACCATCTTTAAAATAATTTATGAATGATTGATATACTGAAAACAATCCAAGAATAAAAACAAGGGGCATTATTATAAAAGCTTCACTATCTGCTTCATTGATAGTATTAATAGTTACTAAAATAGATTTATTCTCAACAAAATATGCAGAATAAAAAATTATAGACATAACAATAAATATTCCAAATAAAAAAAATGTTCCTATAAATTGAATTAATTTATTTGTTTGAGTTTTCATAAATTCTTCAGACAAGGAGACCCCTCAACTTGTTGGGGGGAGGAATTGTCTGCCTCCGATACATTTAAATAGTTCGAGTTTGTTAAATCTTTACTATGTTGAGAAGTATTCCAATTAAGATTAAAGTTAATGAAGTTATAGTTAAAACTATTGAACTTTACAAAAAAGGACTTCAACATTGTGTTGATGTTGCTTGGGGTATGAAAATTAGAAATAATGTGCAACTCCATCCTTTTGTCTATCAAGATTTGAGAAAAATTGGATTGCCTTCTCAGTTGGCTATTTCTTGTATTAAACAAGCCTGTGGGATGGTTAAGAAAGCAAAATCCAATCCAATTATAAATAGAGTTTCTATCAGATATAATGCCCCGAGAAGTTTTAGTTTCAAAAATAATATCTTGAGTATTTCCACTATTCAAGGCAGAGTTAAAATTCCTATTAAAATTCCTGATTATGCTTTGAAATATTTCAATTGGGAAATCAGAGAAAGTTTGCTCACTCAATCCAAAGGTAAATATTATTTCACTTTCACATTCCTCGGGGAAGATATCCAAAAATCTCAACATAGTAACAGGATTCTGGGTATTGACCTCGGGGTCAATAAAGTCGCTGTTACATCTGAAGGAAAATTTTATGGTAAAAATATCAAACAATTGAGAGTCAAGCATGATAGATTTGTTTCTATTCTCCAATCTAAAGGCACCAGAGCTTCCAAGAGAAAACTTAAAAATCTCTCTGGAAATTGGAATCGGTTTATGAGATGGAGTAACCACAATATCAGCAAAGATATTGTTAAAAGTTTGAATAATGGCGATGTAATCGTCATGGAAGATTTGGAAAATATCAGAACAACTGCCAGATACAATAAATGGGTTCACAAGTGGGCTTTCAACCAACTCCAAAGTTTTATTGAATATAAGGCATTGGCTAAAGGAATCAGAGTTGTTTATATTAATCCTGCCTATACCTCCAAGAGTTGCAGTGTTTGTCATAACACTGATACTATCAGGCATAGGGGATTTATTGAATGTAAGATTTGTGGGCATAAGTCTGATTCTGATTTTGGAGCTTCCAAAAATATTGCACAACTCTATAAGAGGAATATGTGCAGTGCTGTTGTAAACCAGTGCGTTGGTTTGACGAGTGATGATTCCGTTCTGAATGTTTAGTTTTTGTAACATTTTGTTTCGGTTGAGTTTAGTCAAAAGCCACCCAATTTATTGAGTGGTAGTTTACCTAAGATGAACACAACATTTAGAAGTTTTATTATTTTGTTTTGCATTTTATCCCCATATCTCAATTGTATCAACTTTAAAAAAAGCTGCAATCTTTAATTTAGTTAATTTTGAAATATCTTTATTATTCAAAGCATTTGACATTGTTGGTGCTGAAACATCAAGTATTTTTGCCAGTTTTCTTAATGAACCAACTTCTTTTATCTTTTTAAGCAAATAAGCGTTGTGTGGCTTTGTTTCATCAATCTTAAACCAAGTATCCTCTGATGCCATTTTCTTTTAAAATTAGCCGTATAATGCCCATTTATATGGCATTGTAGATTTAATTAGTAAGTGTGATGGGGCAGATGTAAAAAAGATGTTATGCAAAATAAGTTTCAGCTTACTGCCCATCACATGCTGAATATGAATCTCAGCAGGTTTGAGTAATATGGCTATATTCAACAATTTATCCTGCTGAGTGTGAGTTTTCATTTTTTGTTCCATCTTTCCCTCATTTTTTGTTTTCTTGATTCATTAGCAATTTTTAGGCATTTTTCACAGAACTTGCCTCTTTTGGCTGTGGTTCTATAAAAATCGTTACATTTCCAACATTGTCTGAAATATATTGTTTTTTTTATTAGTAGTTGTTTCATTCTTGATTTTCCTCTTTTTCCGGATTTTGATTTTCTTCTGATGCTAAAAGTTCTAATAAAAGTTGTTGTTTTGTTTTATGAGTTGTCATTTTTATGATTTTCCACTGGAAATGGTGGTGTAAGACAAGTTAACCAACATAGACAAGTGATTTCAGTTAATATACTCATAGGGCTACTGAGTGGGGTTGACTTGTCTATCTTGTCTATCTCGTCTATCTCCTTTGAATTTAATTCCTAACCATGCTCTTAATTGCTTTTTTTGACCATCAATTAACCATTCTGATTGAATTCTTCCTTGTTCATAACCTTTTTCTTTCATTTTTTTCCCAATTCCAACTTCTGAAATCTGTCTAAAATTATTTTCTTTACACCATCCATTCAATTTTTTTTCAAATTCAAACTTCCAAATATACCCATTAGCATCTTCTTCTGTAAATTTTCTGATGAATTTTTCAAGAGGGTCACTCTTATCTTCATACCTTTTTTTCCTTAATTCAATACTCCCTTCATTATAAAATTCCCTTTTATCTAATAAATCTTTTAAAATTATCAAACTTTTAACTGCAAGAGATTCAAATTCTTCTTTTGGAATATCATTAATAATATCTTTTTTTTCTGAAAATTGGTTTGGAAAATCAATAATAAACCATCTTCTATAGAATCCAATTGTCTTGTCTGTTGTAGTAGGTAAGTTATTTGTAGCAATAATAATCTTAGCATAATTAATATCTTCAAAAGGATTTTTATTTTTATATTCAAATCCAATAAAATCTCCACCAGATAATTTTTTTAATATTGAAGTTTTCTTCATCTCATTAAAATTTGTTTCACCCATCATACATATTAATTTTTTATGCAATCTTGTTATTTCAAACCTTGAACTTAATAAACTATCAAGTTCTGTTGCACAAACATTAGTATTTCCAATAAATTTCCTTAATAAATTCAAGAAACAAGTTTTTCCATTCATTCCAGAACCAATAAAGCAAAATATCCTATTAATTGGGTAAGAAGGAAGTAAAGAATAAGCAATAATTTCATATAAAGTTTTAACATAATCCTTGCCAACCCATTCTTCAAATATTTTATCCATAATTGGAGTTTCAACATATCTTTCTTTATGTAATGAATAAGGGATTGGGTTTGTTACAAAGAAATGAGGGCTTACTTTAAATTCTTCTCCTGTTTCAATATCAACAATTATATCTCTAAATTGCACCCATGTTTTTTTTGCATCATTTGGTTTTCTTAATCTTGAACATTGTTTTAAAGATTCAAGTATTTCAGCTTTTTCTTTTCCCTTTATTGTATTTGCAACACTTAACTGATTAACAATGTTTAATATATCTGTTTCATCAACTATTTTCCATCTAAATTCTTTATAATCCCAAGCCCACCATATTTTACAATCATCATAATATAATTTTTGAATATCAATTATTTGTGTTGCTAAATCTTGTTTTCCAAAATAACTAAAAATAACTTTTTCTAATCTTAATTTTTTTTCTTCAGTTAATAAAACTCCTTCTTTTGTTAAATCTTCTTTAATAAAATTATGTGCAATTTCTTTTGCTAACTCTGGATTTTTATAAGCAGGATTAATTACTTTTTCTCCTTTTAATCTTCTTTCTAATTCTTTATCAATATCAAATTCCCCCATCTTCTTCCTCTTTTTTAAATTCCCCTCTGTTTAATTGGCAAATATCTTTAGTAGAAATTTTTAATTTTAGTTTTCTTGGTTTTCCTTTATTTACACCTTTTTTATAATTACATCTTGGGTCACAGCATTCAGTTTGTGATAATGGAAATTTTTTTATTTTACAATCTTTATTAGAACATACTTTAACGATTAAATCTTTATCATCTAAATAAGGACAATCACCTTTTTCAACTCTTTTATAAAAAGGTAATTTGATAATTTCATTATCAATTAATTTTTCAACTTCAACTTTTTCTAATTTTCCAATACATATTGCATAATTAAAAGCGTCCCTAAACTCTTGCCCATAACTTCCTTTTTCTCTTGATTTATTAACACTTAAAAATTCTCCAACATTGCTACTTAATACTTTATTTAATCTTGATTTAAATTCTTTCATATCTTCATAATCATTAACTCTATATCCTAACATTTTAACAAAACATCTTTTGATTCTGCTTTTGGCATAGGAAATTGGAACTTGTCTATGACAACTTTTTTGTTCTTTTCCTAATTTTAATTCTTCAATAAATGTTAATAATTTTTGTATTTTATCACTTAAATTTGGGACATTAGAATAGTTTATTTCAGGAGCAAATATTTCTTTAATTATTTGACACCATTCTCCTTTTTCACAATTAATTCCACAAACACCACAATTTGGACAATAAAAAAATCCACAAACTTTACATTCTTTTAATTTTTGTTTTGTTTCTTCATCATAAACTGGAAACCATGATTTACAATTATGACATCTAAAATTAACTTTTTCTCCACAACTATCACATTTTATATCTTTTTCTTTTAATGTAAATTCTTTTCCACAATTAAAACATTCACTCATTTTTAATCAACTCCTCTCTTTTTTCTTTAATAAATTTCATACAATCAAAACATAAAATACAATCTTTTTCATAAGTTTTTCCACATATAAATTCCCATTCTTTATCAGGAATCATTTTTAAATCAGGCATAAATTTTCCACACCTTATACAACAAAAACCTTCAGAAAAATATGGTTCTCTTATTTCATCACTTATTTTTGATTTATCACAATCACAAGATAATAGTTGCCCTTTACATAATGGACATCTTTCCATATCACAATTTGGAAAATAATTATGTAACTCTCCTTCTTCACAACCACAATCATGACAAAAATGTTTTGGATTCATGCCCCTTCCTCCTTCTCTCTAAATAATTTAATTGAATCACAATTAATATCTTCTAATAAAAAAGGAAGTTCTCCTTCTTTAAATTCTTTAAGAACTAAAGTTAATTTTTTTTCATTTAAATCTAAAATTTCCCCATTTTTCCAACCACCATTACATAAATCAAAATGTATTGGAAGTTTATTTTCAAAGAAGTAAAGTAATTTTCTGTATACCTTTGTTCCTAATTCATTATTCATAAAAATACTATTAATGTTTTGAGTATATAAACATTTTTACCCATTTTAAAAAGGTAACAACCACAAATACATAAGTAGTAAAGTATAACAATATTTATAAAGCATACTACTTTACTACTATTATGAAATCAATAAAAATTTCAGAAAAGAACTGGAAATTATTAATGATGCACAAACTAAAATATGGTTATGTTAGCATTGATGAAATACTGGGAAAGTTATTAAAAATAATTCCTGCAAACGAATTAATTAAAGAGGTTACACAATGAACCAATTTGAAAACCTAACCATAGCCCAACTTAGAACCTTAACAGAAGATTACGAACGACTTCAAATTGAAAACACACGATTAAAAATAAAATATCCAAATCAAAAAGAGGAATCAATATCTGCTCAGGATTTGATAGAGGAGTTAAAATGAAGTTAAAAGAATTGAAAAAAGGATGTGGAAAGTTATTTAGTCATAAACAAGGTTGGGTAGGAAGACCCTATAAATATCCTTGTAGAGAAGGTGATTTATGTCCTGAATGCAAGAAAAAATTAAAATGAAAACAGAATTTATAATTAGTCCAAATGTAACAGAGCAAGATGTAGTAGAACATTGTTTTAATCTAAAAGCTGCAGGATATACCTACGACCACATTTTAGGCATCTACGCTTTCATTAAAACCTGGCACATAGATAAATTCATTTATTATAAAAATTTGATACAGGAGAGTTTCGGAGAATGAAAATTTCACAAGAGCAGTATAATATTGAAATTTGGTTGAATATTGTTGAACAATATTTTTTTCCTTTTTCAGAGAAATTGTTTAAGATGTATTATGATATGGGGTGTGGAGAATGAATGAAATTTTGCAAGTTATTGTTGGATTATTGATTGTTTTTCTTGTTTTTGAATTTTTTGTTTTAATTGGTTTTCTTTTTCCACAAAGGAGATGTCAAAAGTTTATTGTTCCTGCCAAATCTTTAAAATATTTTGAGTGCCCTAATTGTGGTCAGGAGATATATTTTTCTTCTTCTATTGTTAAAGCAAGGAGGAGAGCTTAGAATGAAAAAACCATTTATTAATTTAAAAATAAGCACTTTCAAACAAACAAAACTTCAAAAAGTATTATTAGTTATTTTTTATGGATTAGCAATTTATATTGCTTTGATTGGAACTTTTATTGTTACTTATAATTATTATGATTTTACTGATAATAAACCAATAATAAAAAACTTGGAAATTGGCTATTTTGAATTTATTATTGATAACAGTTCTGTAATGGTTATTGAAAATTTTACAATGGATTATGATTCAACAAAACTTAATAAATTAATGATTGATGTTCAAAATATGATGGGCGGTTCAAGTGATTTTCCTGTTTTTACAGAAGAAGATGCAGAGAGGTATCTGGAATGAAAACAGAAACCTGTTTCAGATGCAAAAAAGAATTTGAAGATGAAAATTATAATCCAGAATTACCATTAGCAAAAAGAATTTTTTGCAATAAATGTGTTGATGAATTGGAAGGAAAAAAATAAATGGAAGAAGATATATTAACAAAAGAACAAGCAAAAGAAATGCTTTTAATAAATAAAAAAATGGTTCATACTTTTTATAATGCCCCTTTTGGATTAATTGGTGGTGACCATTCTTTAAAATCTATTTATGAAGATATTGATAATGCTTTTATGTTAAAGAAAACAGGAGAACAAGCCCAAGCAATGGGGCATGGATTAGTTATTATACCAACAGAAAACTGCAAACAATCTGATTTATTATTTGTTGAAACAAAAGGAGGAAAAAAATAATGGAAGAATTTACAAAAGGAGCATTATTGGGAATGTTAATGGTTATTTTTGGACAATTATTATATCGTCTTATTATTAAATTATTGGGAATATAAAAATTTGATAGAGGAATCATAATCTCAAAAAACAAGCAGCTTAGTTGCCTGGGAGAAAACAAAATTTAAATGGAGGAGAAAACAAATGGAACAAACAGAACTTAATAAAGGAATCGGAAACATACCACCTGAAAAAAAGGAAACTCTTAAACCTAAAAAAGTTAAAATTGTAAATGTTAGTTTAAGAGATACATCCAAAGGAAAGATTGTAACTTGTGAAGTTAAACATCCAGATAAAGAAGAAAATATTAAAATTTCTTCTGCTTCGTATGTAAGAGATAAACAAATTACAAGTAGCGGTTTGTGGATGACTTTAGATAAAGAAGAAAACATCCAGCAAGGTTCTGCATTAGCAACTTTTATGACCAAACTTCAAGTTAATAACTTGAAAGAATTAGAAGGAAAAGAAGCTGAAACAGAACTTGACGACAAGCAATGGCTTTGCTTTAAAGCTTATTAATTTCACTTCACGAGGGCTTTTGCCCTCATCATAGTCATTACACCTCCAAATGTTTTGACAAGGCAGGGGATAAATCCAATTGATTAACCTCATTTTGTTTTATCATCTTACCCTGCCTTTATAATCACAAAGAAAATGAAAAAAATGAAAAAAATAAATAAAATAATGAATACAGAATTAGGAGATATAGAACTTGAAATAATTATGATAATGTTTTCTATTGCTGGAATATTAATAGGAATTTATATATAAAAATGGAAAATATAGAACAAGAATTAAATCAAATAAATAGAATAAGAATGGCGAATTTTGAAATAATAATGGCTTGTTTATTTTGTTTTGTTGTTGGATTTATTTCATCATACATGTTATTTAACTGGATACTTTAAAATGAAAAAACAAAAATCCGAACTATGCAAATACATAATGTATGCAGATGAATTTGTAAAAGAATTAAAGAAAATGATAATTATATTGGAAAAGCAAAGAAAAAAAGCACAGGAGGAAGCATACCCTAATAACCTAAAGGTCACGAGAGGGCATAAAGATAAGAAATGAAAACTAATAATCAGCAATCTCAAGAGTTTGATAGAAATATCAAAAGTAGTTCCTGCGAGATGGAGAAAAGTGAGCTTGGCTCTAAGGAAACAGGTGAGTTAATAAATGGAGGTATGGAAGACCCCCAGCCGAATTCCAACTTTTCTCCTGCTGATACTAAATTAAAATGAAAAAAACTAACAAGCAGGAAACTTGCAAACATTGTGGAAATGAATTTCATCCTAAAATAGATTACAAAGGATTTTATGAGGCAATAAAAAACTTTATGAGAAATCTTGGAAAATCTAATATGATTGTTAAATATGAAATTCAGGATATTATTGATGAGTTTGAGATGGGAGAGAAATAATGAAAACTAAAGAATTAATGAAAGGATGTGGAAAAGATTTTATTGATATTGCTATATTAAGAATTTGTGGAGGTATTTATTTAAATGAAATAAGATTATGTCCAATCTGCAAAGCAAAACAATCTGAAAGATTAAATTGCTACCGAGAGGAATTGAGGTTTTTAGGAGATATAAATGTATTCAAAGGTTCAGAGCATAAAATAGATAGAGGTGTTTATGAACTTACTACTGAAAGAATTAATTTCCTAAAACAAGAAATAAAAGATTTGGATACCCTAAAGGGCATAAAGGAAAAGAAATAATGGAAGAAGAATTTAATTTAAAAGAAAAAAGAAAAGAAGTTGATAGAAAGTTAGTTGAATCTAATTTGGATATGTTCACAATTAAGATTATCCATGATTTAATTAAAAAACAAGATGATGAATTTATTAAAAGACAATTTCAAATTATTGAAGAATTATTATCTGTTAAAGATGCAATGAGAATAGAAAAAGAGTTTAAAGAACTTTCAGGATTTTTTGAAGGAGAAAAGAAATAATGAAATACAAATGCAAACATAAATCAAAACCAGTTATTTTAGATGATAATCTCTTAAGTTTATCTGCTTATTTTGATTGGAAAGATACTGTTGGATATGATGGAGATAAATCAATGTGTTGGGAATGTTATTGTGAAGAAGGAGAAAAGAAATAATGAATAAAATAGATAAAATAATAAAAACATTAAAAGAAAGTAAAGTCACTTTTAAAATATGGGATGGAAATTGGTGTTATTGGTTTGCAGAAGAATTTGAAACATATCCAGAGGCAGAACTTCTTTTAAGACAAGTTCTTCAAAAAGAATTAAAAGGAGAAAAGAAATAATGGAACTTAAAACTTTGAAAGATTTGAAGAAAGAATATAGAAGTTTAAAAAGAGAACATTGTGATGGATGTGATACTAATTTTGAGTGTGATACTTGCAAACCCCACTTTGATAAATTAAGAGCAGAGATTAAGAAAACAAAGGATGTACGAAAAGATTTGGAGGAAAAGGGATAATGGAAGAAGAATGGACAGATGAAGAAATAGAATTATATCATAGAACTGGAGATGTTCCTTTAAAAAGAGGATTTGAAGAAGAATTAACAAAGGATGTGCGAAGATGAATGAAAACTAAAGAAGAAGAAAGATTAGAAAAATTAGAAAAATTAGACAAAAAAATGTATAATTTAAATGCTAATTTGTCTGTATTAATTCACATACAAAAGTTAAAGAGTTTAGAAGAAGCAAAAGAGTTTCTTTCAACAATTAATCGTGAAATTGCAGAATGGATAAAAGAATTAAGGGAGATTTATGCAAGATGAAAAAAACAAAGGATGTGCGAAGGAAATGAAAGACGGGTTTCTCCAAAGGAAAACCACTTACCTTAAAGGAGTGGTATTATTAAAATGAAAAAAAACAATACCCAAAGAGGCACGAGAGGATGTGCGAAGATGAAAACAAAAGTAAAAGAGAAATGGATAAAAAATGCTACTATAATAGTGCAAACACTTATTGAAAGAACAGAAAATCCAAAGGGTTGTTTTTCTATTAAATCTAAATTAATTAATGTTTTAATAAAAAAATCAACTGTAAATTATTCATCTTCATTTCCAATTACTAAAAAAGGAACAAAAGAGTTACTTAAATTTATTGAAGAAAATTTACATTTAATATGAAAACAAAGGATGTGCGAAGGAAATGAAAACTAAACATATAGTAAGTTTTAGTGGTGGAAAAGATAGCACAGCAATGCTTTTGAGAATGATGGAATTGAAAATGCCTATTGATGAAATAGTTTTTGCTGATACTGGATTGGAATATCCAGAAATGTATGAATATATTAAGAAAGTTGAGAAATTCATTAAAAGAAAAATTACTATTGTAAAAGGAGATAGTTGGGATAAATGGTTTTATGGAAAATGGAGCAGAGGAATACATAAAGGAAAAGTAAGAGGGTTTCCAAAAGTAAGCAGGATGGATTGGTGCACAAGAGAACTAAAAGTTAAACCAATAAGTAAAATAAAAGGAATATTATATATTGGAATTGCTTCTGATGAAAAACATAGAGTTACAAAAGATAAAAATAAAAGATATCCTTTAGTTAATTGGGGTTGGACAGAAGCAAAATGTTTATCATATTTAAAAGAAAGAAATTTATTTAATCCATTATATAATAAATTTAAAAGATTAGGTTGTTGGTGCTGTCCTAAACAAAATATTAGAGCATTAAGAGTTTTATTGGAAGATTATCCTAAACTTTGGAAAAAATTAAAACAATATGAAAAAGATAGTCCAGTAGAATTTAGACCAAACTTTAAATTACAAGGTTTTGAAAATAAATGGAAGAATCAAAGAAAATTAAAATGAAACCAAAGGATGTGCGAAGATGAATGAAGAATTTGATTTAAGCAATTACATAGAAGAGCATTCAGAAGAAGATATGGAAGAATACGAATTATCTGAAGATGAAAAATACTGGATTTATGTTAAATATGTCCAAGAATTTATCAACGAAATAGAAAAATGGTGTTATAGAAATAATACAATTCCAATGAAAGATTTATTTAAAGATTTGAAACACAGCAGATTAAAGTTGGCAATAACGGATGGGGGATGGGTAAATTGTGGAGAATTAATTAAATTCATTAAAGAAAAAGTAGGAGAGAAACTAAAATAGATTAGTAAGAAGGTGTATAAAATACTAATATAGTTTAGTATAATTATAAAATAAACATAAGTAAAATGAAAAAACAAGAAATAATTAACTTTCCAACCAAGAAGTCTACATCCTGAAACTTCCTGTTTAGATTGTAGATGAATTGGTTTATCATAATAGAAACATTTATATACTACTATTATATATGTATAATATGGAAACAACTCAAATTCAAGTATCAAAAGAAATAAGAAAAAAACTACAAGATAGAAAAATTACTAATAGAGAATCATATGATGAAATAATAAGGAGGCTATTAAATGCAACTAACACAACAAATTAAAATTAAGCCAACAGAAGAGCAAGAAAAGATACTTATAGATTTATCTGAAAAATGCAGGTTGATTTATAATTTTGCTTTGAAAGAACGAAAAGAAGCATTTGAAAACAATACTGGTTTCATTGGTTATATCAAACAGCAAAATGATTTACCAGAAATTAAAGAAAAATATCCAGAATATAAATGGGTTTATTCTAAAGTTTTGCAATATGTGTTAAGAAATCTCGACGCTGATTACAAATCATTTTTTGCATTAAGAAAAAATGGTGATAAGGAATCCCAACCTCCAAAATGGAAAGGAAAAAAACATTTTACGACGATGGTTTTCAATCAATCTGGATTTGGAATTAAAAATAATCAAATTAGTTTTTCCCATAAGCATCCATCAAAAATTAAATTAAGTTTTACAATTCCAGAAAAATTTAAATGGTTAAATAAAAAACCAATAAAACAAATTAATATTTATAAAAAAGATAATTATTATGTTTCAATAACTTATGAAATTCCATCAAAGAAATATAAAGATAATGAAAAATATCAGGTATTTGATTTAGGAATTATAAAACATACAGCAATAAATAATCAAGGACAATTTATAGAATTTATAAATCCGAGGATTGATAAATATTGGGATAAAAAAGAAAAAAAGGTTCAGGCAAAAAGAGATAGTTATTCAAAAGGAAAGAAAAAGAAAAGCAGACAATGGAAATTGCATCATAAAGTTCTTAAAAGAATCAAAAGAAAAAAATCAAATCAGATTAAAGATTATCTTCATAAATTATCTAATAAGATTGTAAATAATACAAAAGCAAATACAATTATCGTCGGAGATTTATCAGTTAAAGAAATGTGCAATAACAAAAAAAGTAAAGCGAGGAGGAATAAAAAAATCGCAGAAGGCAAATCTGTATTAAGGAGAAAAGCAGAAAAAGGATTACATCGTTCTCAGCATAATACAGGATACATCTCTCGTTTTGTTAGTTTTCTAACCTATAAAGCAGAACTTATAGGTAAAAGAGTAATAGAAAAAGATGAAAGAAACACTTCTAAAACTTGTAGTCTTTGTGGAAATGTAAAAGATGACTTAAAGTTAGGAGATAGAGATTATATTTGTGATTGTGGTAATAATATAGATAGAGATAGAAATTCCACTATCAATCAAATGTGTTTATACCTATCACAAAAATGCTTCGTGGATAAGCTACCAAGTTTTCTTGGTAATCTTGAGAAGAATCAGGGAATTATAGTTACAAAACCTATGATTTCAAATCTCAAGGAAGCCCCCATCCTAAAATGAGAAATCATTTAGGTGGGGGTCAGTTCACTCTAATAAACAACATAGAAAATCCATATCCAGAAAGTGTCTTTCCAGAATTAAAAGAAGAAGATTTTAAATTAATTAAAGTTTTTTTATTAAAACAAGTGCCAAGAATTTCTATGGACAGATTATCAGCACACTTGATGAGAATGGCAAGAGATAATTTGAAAGAAGATATAATTAAATTGATTAAAGAAGAAAAATGATAAAAGAGAAAAGTATTTTTGAAATAATAAATTATATCATTATAATTGGACTTTCAATTTTTATAGGATATATTTTGGGAGTGAAATATGGATAAAGAGAAAAAAAGAAAAAAGAAAATAATGGAAGAAAAATTAATAAAAAGGCACCATACCCTAAAGGGCATAAAG
>Ga0180732_1000578_pt1 | contig 29299 bp, 32 predicted proteins | sample KR11_01MetaG_FD_148674 | JGI IMG/M metagenome (GOLD analysis project Ga0180732, IMG submission 148674) | Groundwater microbial communities from the Olkiluoto Island deep subsurface site, Finland - KR11_0.1 MetaG | ecosystem: Environmental > Aquatic > Deep subsurface > Groundwater | place... | reverse complement strand
AAACAATCTCATTCACAGATTTCAGAAAAAAAGCTTCCAACTTCATAACTGAAGTGGAGCATGGTGAGACTATTGTCCTTTTAAGGCGGGGAAAACCTATTGCAGAAATAATTCCTTTTACCGACAATTCCGTACAAACGCCATCATGGAAACGCCAGAGTACTCGCTTGCAAATTAAAGGGAGCGATCTTTCGTCAGCAATACTGGAAGAGCGTGAGTCTGAATTATGAAGGTTTTAACCGATTCCTCCGCACTTGCAAAAAGATATGTCCTTGAAGCGGGCAGTGATAAAATTGATCAGTTTTTACAGAAGGCTTCACAATTGGGTCTATGTACCATTTTAGTCCCTGAAATAATATCGGGACTAAATCGAAGACGACGTGAAGATAATCTGTCAACGGATGATTATCGGACAATTAAAAGGCAATTGATGGAAGATGTTCATGACGCTGTTATCCTTCAAGTTACCCCTGCTGTCATTTCTTATTCAATAAAGCTTTTGGAAACGAATGTATTAAGAGCTATGGATGCATTGCATATAGCATGTGCAATAGAATGGCAGGCAGAGCTTTTTGTCACTGCCGACAGAAGACAGTATAAAGCTGCGACAAATGCGGGACTCCTCACTGAATTTATCGGCCAACAATAGCTTTGAGAGGGCTTCGAGGTGCATGAACACGCCCGGAAAGGGCGGGAATAAGCCCCCCTGACGTAACATGAAACATCCTTGACGTTTAAATCATTTTAAGTCATTATCCGCACCTTAATTCCATAGAGAGGAAATGATCCACCGAATTTTTTTATAAAAGGGTTTGAATACCAAAACCGCTTTAGGAGGCTTGAATGAAACCAACCGTAAAACCCGCCATGCCGAATTTTTCTTCCGGACCCTGCACCAAGCGGCCCGGATATCAGCTTGAAAACCTCAAATCCGCTCCCCTGGGAAGATCCCATCGCGGTTCCCTGGGAAAAGCCAGACTCAAGAAGTCCATTGATGAAACCAAACGCATCCTCAATATCCCGGTGGATTATCATGTGGGCATCGTCCCGGCTTCAGATACCGGGGCCATGGAAATGGCGCTCTGGTCCTTGCTCGGACCCAGGGGTGTGGATGTATTCTACTGGGAATCTTTCGGAAAGGAATGGGCAACGGACATCGAAAAGCAGCTCAAGCTGTCCAACGTGAGAACCTTCATGGCAGATTACGGCAAACTGCCGGATTTCAAGCAGGCGGATTTCAAAAACGATGTGATCTTCACTTGGAACGGCACCACAGGTGGGGTAAAGGTGCCGAATGGCGACTGGATTCCGGACAACCGTGAAGGTCTCACCATTTGCGATGCCACATCCGCAGTCTACGCCATGGAGATCCCCTGGAAAAAGATCGATGTGGCCACCTTCTCCTGGCAGAAAGTGCTGGGGGGCGAGGCAGCCCACGGCATGCTGATCCTTTCCCCGCGCGCGGTCCAACGCCTTGAAACCTATACGCCGCCCTGGCCCATGCCCAAAATATTCCGCATGACCAAAAAAGGCCAGCTGAACAAGGATATCTTTGAAGGGTCCACCATCAACACCCCGTCCATGCTCTGTAACGAAGATTATCTGGATGCTCTGTCCTGGGCGGACAGCATCGGCGGGCTTCCCGGTTTGATCGAGCGTTCCCAAGCCAACCTAAGCGTATTCGAAAAATTCGTGGAAACCCATTCCTGGATCCATTTTCTGGCGGAAACCAAGGACATCCGATCCAACACCAGCGTCTGTTTTACCGTGGACTTAACCCCGGATCAGGTGAAGGCCCTGGTAAAATTACTGGAAAAGGAGAACGCAGCCTATGACTGCGGCGCCTACCGTGATGCGCCTCCGGGCCTGCGTTTCTGGTGTGGAGCCACGGTTGAGAAGGCCGATATTGAAAAGCTTCTCCCCTGGCTGGAATGGGCCTATGAAGAAGTGAAAAAATAAGGACTGACAGGATCAAACAAGCGGCGATAAGATCCGGCAGGAAGGTGTCCATGCTATTTTTACAGGCCCCGAACGTTGGAAAACTCGCCCAAGGCATGGTCCGCAAGATTTTAACACAATTTCCCACCCCTCCCCACGGGATCAAGGTCCAACCTGAAAACGGTCTCGTGGGAAGGGTCAAGATCATTCCATAACCGCCCTGACCCCGTCCTCCGGTCCTGAAAAAAATGCACCTTGACATGCTGTTGTTGGCCATATAAAATGACCAACATGGAGGTGTGCCATGAAACAATTCAATATAGCCGAAGCAAAGTCACATTTTTCAAAACTTATAAAACTGGCTATGCTGGGAGAAGAAATCGTCATCGCCAGGGATAACAAACCTCTCCTGAAACTCATACCGATACATGAAGTGAAAAAGGTTCGGCAGCCAGGCTCGGCCAAAGGCCAAATTCTTTATATTGCACCGGATTTTGATGAACTCCTGCCGGATTTTAAGGAGAATGTTTAATGCCGCGTTTTCTCCTGGATACAAACGCCTTCCTTCGATGGGTCGATGCCGCACCCGATCTCTCCGATGCAGCTAGACGTGTGATTGCCAATGAAAACAATGTGTGCTTTCTGAGCATGGCCAGTTGTTGGGAGATGGCTATAAAATCAAATTTAGGAAAGTTGCGAATTTCCAAACCCATCGAGAATTTTGTATCGGAGCATCTCACAGCAAATGGTTTTGCTCTGCTTCAAATAGAATTGCGGCATCTGTCAAAGATTGAAAAAATGCCGTTTCACCATCGTGATCCCTTCGACCGCCTGCTTATCGCCCAGGCAATTTCAGAAAAATTGGCCCTTGTTTCATCAGACGCTGTCTTGGCCGCATACGGGGTCAAGGTTGTTTGGTAGTGGTTCTATAATTTTTCCAACAGATCACAGAGCAACCGCACCCCGAACCCGGTTCCGGCGGTGCTGCAATAGGCATCGGGCTTCTTGCTGTAGGACGGCCCGGCAATATCAATGTGAGCCCATCGGGCATCCCCCACAAAATCCGCCAGGAACAGGGCAGCGGTAATGGCTCCTCCATACCGGGAACTGCTCATGTTGTGAATGTCCGCAATATCGCTTTTCAACAATTCCTTATAGTCTTCGGGCATGGGCAATTGCCAGCACCGCTCCCAGGTCTCCGTCCCGGAATCCACAATGGCTTTGGCCAGAGTTTGATCCGGCGAGAACACCCCGGCAATTTTATCCCCCAGAGCCACCACGCAGGCCCCGGTGAGGGTGGCCATATCGATGATGGTGTGGGGCTTGTATTTTTTCAGGGTATAGGCGAGGGCGTCAATGAGAATCAAACGGCCTTCCGCATCGGTATTGCCGATTTCCACGGTTTTTCCGCTGTAGGACCGAATCACATCCCCGGGCCGGGTGGCGCTGCCCGACGGCATGTTTTCCACCAGGGGCATCACCCCCACCACATTGACCTTGGGTTTAATTCGGGCAATGGCAATGAGGGCGCCAGCCACGGCAGCGGCACCGGCCATGTCGGTTTTCATTTCCTCCATCCCGGCAGACGGTTTGATGTTGATCCCGCCGGAATCAAACGTAACTCCCTTTCCCACCAAGGCGATGGTTTTTTTGGCCTTGGGAACCCTGTATTCCATGATCACCAACCCGGGGGCGTTTGCGCTGCCTTGGGCCACGGCCAGCATGGCTCCGAATTTCTGCTGTTTCAATTGCTTTTCATCCAGAACCGTAACTTTGAGCTTTTCTTTTTCTGCTTCTTTTTTCATCATGGCCGCGAGAAGCGCAGGTTTTTTGTCGTTGGACGGCATGGTCACCCACTGCCGGGCCAGGAACGTTCCGTGGGAGATGTCCTCCACCCTTTTCAGAAGAGCCCTATTCTTTTCAGCGGTTTCTGCGTCTGTGAAAAATCCGATCTCCTTCAAGGGTTTCTGTTTTTTTTCACCCTTGTAGGCATCAAATACCTGGTTGGCAAGGCAAGCTCCTTCCAGAAGAGCCTTTAATATTTTCTCCGGTTCCATGGCCAGGTTTTTGGAGTTGGGAACCATCATCAAAGCCTCGGACACCTCATTTTTCAGGCAGGTTTTAATGGCCCTTCCGGCTGCTTTCCTAAGGCTTTCGGCCTGGATTTCCTCTTTTTTCCCCAGCCCTGCAAAAATGACCTGCCGGGCGACAACCCCTGGCATCCCGTAAAGAAGGACCTGCTCTTCCGGCTTTCCTTTGAAGTCCGCCAGCTTTTTTGCCTGATCCACAAGATCTGTGATGAATTTATCTTCATTAAGGGCCGCATTTTCACAGACCGGGATTACCCAGGCGGAACACTTGAATTTTCCCGGATCACCGGATACCAGTTTCAACATGCTGTTTTCTCCTTTTTAGGGTTTTTATCATATTTTTTGTATTAGCCTGTTTTAACAGGGATTACAAATTCTTTATCTTTTCCGGAGGTTTATCTTTGATTTTTTTTAGGCAATCTGTTGTAATCGTGTTCCAAATTGTTTATAGTAATCGGCTTCTGATTCTGACGGGATCAGATGGAGAATGTGAATCCTGGACAAGGAGACAGCCATGCGAATTGTAACACGCCCGGACTTTGACGGGGTGGTATGTGCGGTATTGATTTATGAGGCGGAAACCATCACCCAACCCACCTACTGGGTTGAGCCCAGCGATGTTCAGAAGGGTCTGGTGAAAATAAAAAAGGATGATATTCTGGCCAATCTACCTTTTCATGAGCATTGCGCCTTGTGGTTTGACCATCATTTTTCCAACAAACCGGACATTGCCTTTCAAGGTTTGTACGAACTTGCGCCCTCTGCCGCAGGCCTGGTATTCCGGTATTACCGGGACAGGCTCAAACGGAACTATGATGAACTGGTGCGCCAGGCGGATAAGATAGATGCCGCGGACCTGTCCAAGGAAGAGGTGCTCCATCCGGAAAATTATCCCTACATTCTGCTTTCCATGACCATCTCCGGTGCCGAGGCCCTGGACGAGCCCTACTGGAACCACCTGGTGAAACTGCTGGGACAACACCCCTTTGAAGAGGTGATGGAAGATGATCAGGTGAGGAATCGTTGCCGAAATCAAATTCAAAAAAATAATGATTTCAAAAGTTTACTTCAGCAGCACACGAAAATGGAGGGGGCCCTGGCCATTACGGATTTCCGGCCCTTAGCCCATGTACCCCAGGGAAACCGGTTTCTAAGCTATTGCCTCTTCCCCGAGTCTGTGGTGAACCTTAAAATAAGGTATGACAACCAGGACCGGTCCAAGATCATTGCCAGCGTAGGCCACAGCATCTTTAACCGGAACTGCAATATCAATGTGGGGTTGCTGCTCAAGGATTTTGAGGGTGGAGGCCATGAAAAGGCCGGCGCCTGCTCTTTCCACATGAGCAAGGCTTCGGAGTATTTACCCAAAATCATTCAGGCCCTGAAAGAAAATCGAAAAAACTGATTATTACCCTCTGACCCGGGCTTTCAACCGGGAAATCCGCTGCCAGGAAAACGGCTCTTTGCTGCAAGGAAAAATCGCGTTGTTGGTAAAAATCGGGTCCGCTTCAAGATCATACCGGGATGCGGCTTTGGCCTTTTCCCACAAACCCGTTCCGGGCAGAGGCGTGTAATAGGCGAGCACCGGAGTGAGACCCTGATTCTTTACCATGTCAATGGAAAGGGCAACCTCCTTTTCCGATTCCTCCGGAAGACCCGTCAGAAGATACGCACCCACCTGGCTTTTGGAAAACCCGGCGCTTTGCAGGGATTGGACGGCACTTTTGAACTCCTTCAGGGTCAATTTCTGATCCAGATCTTTGGATCGGTTTGAAAAATCCCCGGTTTCTACCCCCAGGCGAAGGGTATGGAACCCGGAGGCTTTCATCAGCAAGGCCATTTCCCGGGTCACTTCCTTGGCGTGCACGGCATTGGGTGTGTGAAACCGGACCTGGATTCCAGCATCCAGCACGCCTTTAAGCATGGGGAAAATATGCCGCTCGGGATTCACCAGCAGGGCATCGTCATAGAACACAAAATCCTTCACCCCGTATTCTCCATGCCAGTGCAAGATTTCCTTCACCACCGCCTCGGGATTTCTCCTCAGATGCTTTGGGTTCAGGATGGGCGATGCGCAATAGGCGCAGGAAAAGGGGCAACCCAACGAGGTAAGCAAGGGTACGTAGGAAACTCGGGTCTGAAGATCAAACGCCGGGTAGGGAAAGGTGTTGAGATCCTCGGGATCGAAAGCAGGCTCAATCCGGTAGCCCGTATATTCCTGGATCCACTTTAACAGGCCTTGGGTTCCGGGGCCGGAAACCACACGATCCGCCCCGCAGGTTTTTTGCGCATGATCCGGAAACAGGGTGGGGTAAATCCCCCCGAGGATCACGGGGATTCGAGGAAAAACCTTTTTCAGGATTTGGATGGTTTCAATGGTTCCCGGATACCAGTAGGTCATGAGGGAGGTCACCAGGATCAGATCGGGCGGCGCAATGTTTTTCAGATCCTGGGTCAGCCAGTCGGGCCGAATGCCGTAGCGGGAAAACCGCCGGTCGATATCCTCCAGGCCTTTGGGGTTTTCCAGGGGGGTTTTGAGATACGGTCCCCGGCCGTTTCTCAAAAAAGGGTCTGTGGCGCGGGCTTTTGCATGAAACCGGTCCAGGCAGTCGATGTACGAAACCTGAATCCCGTGAAGCCTGAGAATGGCACCAAGCATCAATAGTCCCATGGGTTTTGCCCATACATCGTAGGCGGCAAAGTCGTGAATCCAGGGATTGATCAGAAGAACATGGGGGGCGGGGCTTGGGGAAGGCGCCATAACATCAACAGACGTCCGATGCAAAATATTTCATGGAGGTCTTTTTGAGTTCCCGCCGGCTGAACAGGGGTTTAAAGGTCTCAAGGCCGGCTTTTTTCGCCATTTTCCGTGCGGTTTCCAGGCAGGATTCCTCACTTTTGGCATGGACCATGGTGTACAGGTTGTAGGGCCAGTCGGGTTTGGGGTCCCTTCGGTAGCAATGGGAAACCTCCCTGAACCCGGACATAATGTTGCCCACGGCTTCCACCCGGTCCTCGGCAACCTGCCAGGCGATCATGGCATTGGCCGCAAATCCGGAGTTCTGGTGCTTCAGGGTTGCCCCCAGCCTTCGAATCACCCCCCGGTCACAAAGGCTTTTCAAGGTTTCCAGAAAGGTCTCCTCGGAAATTCCCATGTTTTTGGCCATGTCTTCAAAGGGCTTGGCCGTAATGGGAATATCGCCCTGAATCGCAAGAATTATTTGCACTTCCCGTTCGCTTAACATGGAGGAATTTAAAGCCTTCTCCTGAAAAATTGTCAAGGGATTTCCCTTTTTTCCGGAAACAATTTCAAAATATCCTCTCGGGTGGGCTTGCAGACCCCCCGTTCCGTGATGAAGGCCGTGACCAGGCGAGCCGGGGTTACATCAAAGGCAAAATTGGCCACCGGGCTTTGCTCCGGAGGAACCAGGACATTTCTGATTTTCCCCCCGTCAAGACCCTGAACATATCGCACCTCATGGGGCTCCCTTTCCTCAATGGGGATCTCCTGAATACCGTCCGTCAAAGTCCAGTCAAAGGTGGAGGAGGGCAAGGCCACGTAAAAGGGGATGCCGTTGTCTTTGGCCGCCAGGGCCTTTAAATAGGTGCCGATCTTGTTGGCCACGTCCCCAGTATGGGTGGTCCGGTCCGTTCCCACGATCACGGCGTCCACCAGGCCGTGTTGCATGAGATGGCCCCCGGCATTGTCCGTGATCACCGTATGCTTCACCCCTTTTCGGCCAAGCTCCCAGGCCGTGAGTCTGGCCCCCTGGTTCAAGGGCCGGGTTTCATCCACCCAGACATGAATATTGATTCCCTTTTCATGGGCTGCATAGATGGGGGCGGTTGCGGTGCCGTATTCCACGCAGGCCAGCCAGCCCGCATTGCAGTGGGTCAGGATGTTGACGGTTCTTCCATGTTTTGCCTCACAAAGGGCCTCCATCAAGGGCAGGCCATGAACGCCGATGAGCCGACAGCTTTCGGTTTCAAACGCCTCAATAATGCCGGCCTGTTTTTTGGCTGTTGTTATTTTCTGATCCGGGTCCTTCACGGTCCTGACCTCTGCCAGAATCCTGTCCACAGCCCATGCGAGATTCACCGCCGTGGGCCTTGCGGCCTTGATTTTGCTGCACTCGGTTTCCAGAAAGTCATCGCCTTGGTTTATTTTCACCGTATTCAGAACCGCCAGCACCACGCCATAGGCTGCGGTGACGCCGATGAGCGGAGCCCCTCTCACCACCATGGTTTGAATGGCGGCAATCACATCCTCCACGGTTTTCAGCTCCAGCCATTTGAATTCATGAGGCAAAAGTCTCTGATCAATCACCCGGACGATGTTTTTTTCGTCGATAAACCGGATGGGCCTCAGGGGGTTATCCCTGTCTTTATTTTTTTTTTCCGTGATGGATTCCAATGGGTTCTCGCTCCTCTTCGTATTTTTTTCCCGAAACCTTCAAATCCACTTTCAACCAGGATGATTTTGATTTATAAGGAACCCGTTTCCTTTTCAACTGATTTTTATTTTTTCCACACCATCGCACAAACGGAATCTATTCGAAATATGACAGACCCATGCAAAACCCGGACCCTCCCAAGGCTTTATGCCTCCGCGTGCAGATTCTTCCTGATGGTCTTGATCCTCTTTCTTGTTTTTTCCCCTCTGAACTCAGAGGCCCGGCCTCCTGAAAAATCAACTCTGGGCATAGGGTTTGGAACTGCCGGAATTCTGGACCACCATAAAATCGTTCTGGGCAGCCTGGAATACCGGCCGTCTTTTGAATATCTCAACGTAAGACCCTGGGTGGGAACCGATTTCGGCTATCAACTTTTTTACGTGGCCGGGGGCATTCTCACCCACCTGCATCTTACGGGAAACTATTTTCTGACCCCCAGCTTCGGCATTGGCTTTTATTCATCCAACAAGGGAATAGAACTGGGGAGTCACCTTGAATTCCGGTCCGGCATCGAATTGCGTTATGTTTTCCCGGATAAAAATGCCTTAGCCTTTCATTTTGGCCACGTTTCCAACGGAAGCCTGGGGGAAAAAAATCCCGGCTCGGAAATTTTGAAAGTCATTTATTATTTTCCATTGTAGGTTTTGCCTGTATTTTAATTGGCCTTTTCTGTATAGGTAATGGACGATAAAAATTCTCTCTAACAACCTTGGAGACCCTTCAATGAACACGATCCACATCAACTCCGATAAATGTATCCTTTGCGGCACCTGTGAAGAGGTTTGCGTGCGGCGAATCTTTTCCCTGGCAGAAAATGCTCTCACGCTCACGGAGCCGGAATCCTGTATATTATGCGGCCATTGCAAGGCGGCCTGCCCGGAAGACGCCATTGAAATCCCGGCCCTGGACCCATCGGAATTCCTTCCGGTTCCGCAAAAGGATGAAATTCCATCCCCGGCCATGCTCATGAACCTTTTCCGAGTCAGAAGAAGCACCCGGATTTATAAGGACATGCCCGTGGAAAGGGAAAAGCTTGAGCAGATCATTCAGGCGGCCAGATTTGCGCCCACCGGCGGAAACCTTCAGGCGTTACGGTATGTTGTGGTGCACACCCCGGATAAAATGAAGGCCGTCAGGGGCCTCACCATTAAGGCCCTGACCCAATACGGGAAAACCTTGGAAAAGGCCATGGAAAAAGCACCGGAAGACCAAAAAGCGTCCATGACCGGCAACCGGATGATGAACTACCTTCAGATGTTTAAGAGGGCGGAAGCGGACTATGAAAAAGGGATGGACCGAATCCTCTGGGATGCCCCGGCCCTCATCGTCACCCATGTGTCCAACCTGGTTGAAAATCCCGGAGTGGATGTGGGCCTCGCCGGCATGCAAATGGCATTGATGGCCGAATCCCTGGGCCTGGGCTCCTGTTTCATCGGCCTGCTGATCATGGCGGCAACCTATTCCCGGGAATTAAGGAGTGAGCTCATGATCCCGGAAAACCATAAAACAGTGACTTCCCTGGTTTGCGGATATCCGGATATCACCTATCAAACGCTTGTGGGACGAAATAAAGAAAAAGTGCGTTGGTTGTGATTTTATAAGGATGATTAGATTAAAGCCTGTTTGACACCTTTCCAAGGTTTGGATGGAAAAATACGTTATGGACATCGGCACTATTGAAAAAATGATTTCCAGAAACAAGCGAATTTTTCTGGAATATAACAATTTCCGGAAAAAGCTTTTCACGGAAATGGCCCCCAAGGACAGTGAGATTATTTTATACTTGCTTCCCTGGCTTTTGAGCGTGAACGACCCCCTGTGCCCGGGCTATCTCAAAGATCTGGCCGAGCCATTCCGGGTTTTTGACATTGAATTTGTAAAAGAGATCAAAGTCCGGGAAGAAGCTTTTAAAAAACGCTTCGGCGTAGGCAAGAAGGGGTCCCTGATCAAGGTCTCCAAAAATGGCAAGATTCTTCAGGGCCTTTACACCATCGGCAGCGCAGGAACCGTGAACCAGAACGCCACATCGGATTGCGACATCTGGATCTGCTTTGATAAAAAAACTTTTTCCAAAAACGACTGGATTCATCTCAACCAGAAGGTGAACCTGATCAAGGGATGGCTGGACGATAATATTAAAATCCCGGTTTATTTTTTCATCTCGGATATCCAGGCCGTCAAGGAGGGCCGGTTCGGAAGTGTGGACCAGGAAAGTTCGGGAAGCACCCAGGAAAATGTTTTAAAAGAAGAATTCTATAGAACCTTTATTCTGATTGCCGGAAAAATTCCCCTCTGGTGGCTGGTCTATGACAAAACGGAAAAAGTGGATTACCAGCAGGCCCTGGAGGTTCTGGAAAACCCCTCCTTCTGGGAATACGATATTCTTGATCTGGGAAATATTGAAAACATCAAAAGCACGGAATATTTCGGGGCCGCCCTCTGGCAGTTCCACAAATTTCTCACAAGTCCCCTGAAATCCATCATTAAAATGGTTCTTTTAAAAATGCTGCTGGAAGCACCGGATGAAAGCCTTATCTGCCACCAGCTCCGGGATACGATTCTGTCCGGCTCAAACACCGTAGCTTTTCCCGACCACAGCATTTTCACCATGACCAAAATCCTCAGCAAATACAAAGGCCGAAGAAAAGAATTGATGAATTTTCTGAAAATGTGTTTTTTCTTACGATGCGAAATCAAACAGCTCGATACCAAGCTCACCTTAAAGAAAAAATTAACCGACGATTTTTTCAAAGAAAACCCTCTGGATCCAGATTCCGTTCCCTTACTCAAGAATTTTGATTCCGTTAGCTTTACGGATCAGATTCAGTTCGGGGAGCGTCTGTTTAAATTCATGCTTAAACTGTACCAGGAAATCGCGGCAGATCATGAGCAGGTTTCCAGTGAGAGCGATAAAAGAGACCTTTCCATCCTGGGCCGGAAAATTTCCGTAGGATATTTGAAGAAAACCCATAAGATACCCATCCTTCAGAAACCCACAAAACACTTGAACCTGTCCCTCCTGACCTTTAGTCTGAACAATGACATCTGGCACACCTTTTCCGGAAGCGAAAAAACGCCGCCCATCTTTTCAAGCCGGAGCATCATTGAAAGCATCTGTTTTCTGGTTTGGAACAATCTGTTTATCGAAAGCTGGATTCGCATGCGCCCCAACCCCTCCAGCATCACCCAGAGGGAAATCATCAACCTGGCCCGGCGAGTCCAGGAATTTTTCGGAACCCATGAAACCGGGGATATTGACCTTACGAGCTATCTGAAGGAAGAAAAAATCATAAAAATGCTCATCGTGGTGGATTTCGACAAATCTCCATGGGATGAAAAAACCAATGATTTCGCCATTGTTTACATGAATAATTGGGGAGAGCTCTTTTCCCGACGCTTTACGGAAACCACCCTTGTGGAAGCCTTTCTCCGGGAGATCTGCGAGGAAAACAAGGAGATCCTGATCAGCAAATACCTTCGAAGAAATTCTTCTTCTTTTGAAAAACACATCGCTGTGCCGAAAAGAATCGTTTTTTCCTCCATTGAATTATAATAATGCCAAACTCCCTTCATTCCAATTTGCATTGAATGCGAATTGGAATCATGCATTGATAATGTTCTCTATACCAGCCAAGGTGTCCTGATCCACGATGCCCATGCGAGTGGCAAGCTTTGCTGAAAGCAAAGCGAATATTCCTTTTGATTTTGCACAGAGCTCGCCCTTCTGGTTAAACACAAACCCTTCCACCATGGCCTCATGCCGCCCAAGGGTTTCAATTGGCCTTCCCTCGGCCCGGAGTTGGTCATGAATGGAGACCGGCTTTAAAAATTCAATGGTCATGGTTTTGGTCATCCCCATTTTTTTCAAAAGGTTCAGAACCGCCCAGCTCATGATTTCATCCAGGATCACGGACAAAATCCCGCCGTGCACCATTTGATTCCATCCGCTCATATGGCTTGGCACCTTAATATCCGAAAATACCGCCACACCGTCGGTGTAGAATGTCATCTTAAGCCCATGGGAATTTTCCGAACTGCACCCGAAACATCCCAGATTGCTGCTGCCCGGCAGCGACCGGACTGCTGTAATTTTTTCATTCATTTGAAAGTCCCCCTAAGATCCTGGAAAAGAATATGCCGCATAATGTTCATCCGTCCGTCAAAGCCTCTAACAAACTATGCCCAAATAATCAATTGCCCGGTAAAAACTGAAATGGTATAGAGGGTAAAAAATCCTTATTTAGGAGCTTCTTTCTTTGGATCAGCAAACTTACACCACATCGTCTTCGGCTGAATTCTCCGTTCATTCGGAAAGCTTTGAAACCGTTTCAGAATACTTTTCAACCCACCGGGAGGATTTGAACTGGACTTGGGTTTTCACCCTGCCGAGTTGGATTCAATCCTGGTGGAAATTTTTCGGAGCCGGTTATGAGCCCTTGCTTCTGTCCGTGAGGGATAAAGACCGGATCATGGGTCTGGCTATTTTCAAACAAAAAAACGCCGCGGTCTCATTTCTGGGCAGCGCGGATATCTGCGACTATTTTGATTTTGTTGTGGCCAGGGGTCGGGAGGAGGATTTTTTTTCAACCCTTCTGAACCATCTGAATTCCACCGGCGTGAAACAGCTGGACCTGAGGTGTTTGAGGCCGGAATCCGTTGCCGGTGTATTTTTAATCCCCCTGGCCCGGAAGCGCGGGTATTCGGTGGAATGCGAGCCGGACGGGGTGTCCTTTGAAGTGGCACTGCCGGAAACCTGGGAGGATTATTTGCAGGGGCTTAGTTCCAAGCAGCGCCATGAAGTCCGGAGAAAGCTCAGGAGGCTTTATGATGCAGGGGACGTGCGCTTTGAGGTGCATGGAGATTTGCACCTTCAAACCGATAAGGTGGACCTTTTTTTCTCCCTGTTCAAAGAAAGCCGGGAGGACAAAAAAGAATTCATGACCCCCCGGATGGCGGATTTTTTCAAGGACATGATTTTCGCCATGAAGGATATTCTAAAAATGGGGGTTTTGCTTCTGGACGCCAAGGTGGCTGCGGTGATCCTGTTTTTCGATTACAACAACGCCTATTACCTTTATAATAATGGCTATGACACCGAATTCAGTCCCCTGAGCATCGGTGTATTGTCCAAAGCCCTGGCCATCCAGCACGCCATCGGCGAGAAAAAGAAAACCTTTGATTTTTTAAAAGGCGAGGAAGTCTATAAATCCCGGCTCGGGGGACGGGAAATTTCCCTTTCAAGATACAAAATTCATCTTGAATGATTTGAATTTTTTTAATTCGGTATTAATTTGTCCCCATGGAAAAAACCCTGAAGAACCGAACCATGGAAATTCCAACGTGAATCCGCAAAAACGAAAAATAGCCATGTTAAGCATTCACAGTTGCCCGGTGGGTGAGCTTGGCACCAAGGACACTGGCGGTATGAGTGTTTACATTCGTGAGCTTGCAAGGGTCCTTGGCAAACAGGGACATTCCGTGGATATTTTCACTCGCCATCATGACCCGGACCATGCAAAGATCATGTTGCTGGATGAAAACGTGAGGCTGATTCATGTGATCGCGGGCGACTCCGAGGACTTGAGCAAACTATCCATTTATCCCCATGTTCAGTCCTACGCCAGGGTCCTGGACGATTTCAGCAAAAGCCAGGGGAATTCCTATGATGTGATCCACAGCCATTACTGGCTTTCCGGACTGGTGGGGAAATTTCTTCAGAACTGGTGGAACATTCCCCATATGATCATGTTTCACACCCTGGGGATCATCAAAAACAACCTCGGAGTGGGAAAACCCGAACCGGAATTTCGAATTTGCAACGAAAAAGCCCTGGTCAAGCACTGTCACCGTATTATTGCCGCCACTGGAAAAGAAAAAGAGGCTCTGATGGATCTTTACAACGCCAGCCCGGATACCATTCGAGTGGTTCCCTGCGGCGTGAATCAGGACCTGTTTGCGCCCGTTGAAAAAAGGGCCGCAAGGCAACGCCTGAACTTTTCTCCCCATGAAAAGATCCTGTTGTATGTGGGCAGAATTGAGCCCTTAAAAGGCTTGGATCGAGTGATCCAGACCGTGGCCCAATTAAAGCAAACCCTGCCGGTGAAACTGGTGATTGTGGGAGGCGACCATCATGATTCCGAGGAAATGCGGGAAGTGATAGAGCTTTCCAAAGTATTGGCGGTGGAAGATTCCCTGGTCTTTTCCGGACGGGTGGATCAGACGGAACTGCCCTACTATTACAGTGCCGCCGATGCCTTGGTGGTGGCATCCCTTTACGAAAGTTTCGGGCTGGTTGCCCTGGAAGCCTTGTCCTGCGGAACCCCCGTGGTTTCAACCCCTGTGGGGGGAATGAAAAGCCTCATAGAACCCGCCAAAAACGGGCTTTTATTTGTCGAAGACACCCCGAATGCCATGGGAAAAGCCCTGGTGCGGGTATTAAACCAAACGGAATTCTATGAAACCCGGACAGAGGCCATTCGACGTTCGGTTTCCGGTTATTCCTGGCGAAACATTGCCTCGGCCATTGCCTCGGAATATGAATTTCTCATTCACCCTAAAGATGGCGATCAGGCCTCCTCCGAAGTTCCCGTGGAAAAAAGAATGTCCTGCGGATTCTGAAGACGACCCCTATCGTTTCTGATAAAAAAAGGATTTTCCAATGACTTCTTCAGTGTATGCCTTGGTAATAACCGCACACCCGGATGATGCGGAATTTGCAGTGGCCGGGTCCGTGGCCCGATGGACCCGACAGGGAAAAGAGGTGGTGTATGTCATCTGCACCAACGGAGACAAAGGAACGTCTGACCGAACCCTTTCCCCCGAAGACCTTGCGGTCATTCGACGCAAGGAACAGCAAGAAGCGGCAGACGTCCTCGGGGTTCGCGAGGTGGTATGGCTGGGATTCCCGGATCAGGGACTGGAGGATTCCAGCGAATTAAGAAAAATGGTGGTCCGTGAAATTCGAAAATTCAAGCCCGAGGTGGTAGTGACCTCCGATCCCTATCGCAAATATATCTGGCACCGGGATCACCGGATTATCGGCCAGGTGGTGGTGGATGCGGTCTTTCCCTATGCCAGGGATCATCTGTCCTATCCGGACCTGCTGGTGGAAGAGGGCCTGGAACCTCACAAGGTTGAGGAGCTGCTTTTCTGGGCGGCTGAGGAGCTGAACCATCGATTGGATATTACCGAAACCTTTGATGTGAAAATGGCCGCTTTAAGATGCCATAAAAGCCAGGTGGGTCACCGAAGCCAGAAAGAGCTGGAAGATATCATGAAAAAACGATACCAGGACCTTGCAAAGGGTGAACCCTTCGAGCTGGCCGAGGCCTTTCATCGGATCAAAATTCCCTATTGAATCGGGGTTAATTCCAGGACACGTCCCCTTGCAGATCCGGGTCCAGCCCTTTTGAAACAAAGGCTTTGCAGGCATCCCTTTCTTTTTTTACAAAGGTGGTTTCTCCGTGGCCGGGAAACACCCTGGTTTCATCCGGCAGGGGAAATATTTTTGTCTCCAGGGACTCCAGGATCTGGCGGAAGGCCGCCGCCGACCAAGTCTTTCCGGGTCCCCCCGGAAACAGGGTATCCCCTGAAATCAAAACCCCTGCCGTATAAAGGCAAACACTTCCCGGAGTATGGCCCGGGGTGTGCAGGACCTGAAAAGAAATCTCACCGAAATCCAGTGCATCCCCTTGATTTAAATCCATATCCGGTTTTACTGGAAGCCCCGAAGCCTCCGCCGGGTGGGATGCCATGGGAACGGCCAGATCCTTTTTAAGCTGGACCAATCCGCCCGTGTGATCCATGTGGCTGTGGGTCATGAGGATGCATTTGGGCCGGGTTCCGGCCAAGGCTGCCTTGACCTTTTCAATTTCACCCGGAGCGTCGATGATGATGCTTTCCATGGTTTTTTCACAGATTATCACATAAGAGTTGGTTCCGTAGGGACCGAGGGAGAGCTTTATAATTTTTAATTTTCCATCTTCAACCAGGATTTGCATGGTCTCTTCTCCTTTATTCCCTGGAGTCATTGCCAGGTTCCGATGGTTTGGGAGGGTTTTTAACTGAATCCAGAATGGTGCTGTAAACGGACTTGAACATCTCCGAAAACCCGGAGGGTGAAACTCGACCGGTTTCAATAAACTTGACCACGATTTCCTTGGCCGCCCTTAAGACCTGTTCATCCATTGCGCTCATGGGAGTTCCTTTTTTATGTTTAGTTAGCTTTTTACTCAATCCTCATGGTTGGTGTCAAGGAATTCCCTTTTATTCGAAGAGTCTGTTTGACAGAACCTGTTTTATTCTTTATTAAAAGGGCATTTCTGATTCGGGTTTTGAAAAACAGGAACCAATACTATGAAAAAAATACCCAAAGAAACCAATACGCTTCCCATTTTTCCCATTGAAACGGTTAAAACCGATCTTCTGGAAACCATTGATTATCAATATTCTTCCAAAAGGAGCATTGAAATCGTCATCCAGCAGCCTGAATTCACCTCCGTTTGCCCCAAAACCGGCCTTCCGGATAACGGCACCATCATTCTCCGGTATTGTCCCAACACCAAAATCGTGGAGCTGAAATCCTTGAAATATTATCTTTTGCAGTATCGAAACGTCGGCGCTTTCTATGAGCACGGGGTCAACCGGATTCTGGAAGACCTGGTTTCCGTGCTGGAACCGACGTTTCTGGAAGTCACCGGAGATTTCACGGCCCGGGGCGGGATCACCACAAAAGTTACAGCGGTTTATAAGGAGAAAGAATGAAATCTTTTCGTCGAGGGAATACCCTCTTTCTAACCACATGGGTCCTTCTTGGGTGCCTTGCCTTTTTTTCCCAGGGCTGTTCCACCCTGTCCAAGGTGACCCACCGATTCACCAGTCTGGGAACAAAAGGTTCCCTTCAGGATCTCAAGAAAAAAGTGGGGGTGATGCCCCTGGTAAACATGACGGAATATAAAGAAGCCCTGGACCTGGGACCTCTGGAATCTTGTATAAACGAGAGGCTGGTCTCCTCCTGCACCGGGATCGTTATAACCGCCCGTGAAAAAGCCGGCGCTTCCTTTCTCGCCGATCCTCCAAAAAAAGCCTCGGGCACCATGGACACCATGGCCATGGCCTTGATCGCCCGGGAGGAAGGTTTCAACCTGATCCTGCGCCCCATTCTCACCAAGGTTCACCATGAAAAACCGACCTCCTGGTGGAATTGGCTGATTAATGATGAGGATCTGATCACCATGACCATTCGGATGGAGATTTACGACACCCATACCGGCGCAGAGATTTTCCATGACAATTTCATAGAAGAGCAGGACATCACCAAGGTTGAAGCCAAGGAGCTCCCTGTTCCCCAAATCATGGCCCTGCCAGATTTTGAGGTCATGTCTTCAAAACTGGCAAAAACCATGGCAAAAAATATATCCAATAACATCGATGCGTTTCCCTGGAAAGGGTTCCTGGTTGCCTCGGACGGAAAAACCGGATTTTTGTCCTGTGGATCAAACCTCGGCCTTAAAAAGGGTCAAGAACTGAGTCTCTCAAAAGACCTTGAGGTCCTGACCGGCTACGACGGCAACCAATATATTCTTCCAGGACCGGTGGTGGATACGGTCAAAGTGGTTGAATTGGGCCCAAACCAGGCCAAGGTGGTGTCCACCTCAGAGAACACGCTTGTAAAAGGGGACGTGGTTCAGGCTTTGGTGTCACCCAAATAAACCGGACAGTTGATCAGTAATTCACCTGAATGATGGAAAGGGGCTCGGATACACCTTTCACGTAAACCGGATCTATTTTTGTGGTGTCAAAGGGCTGGGACAGTTTTTCGTGGGTCCGCTCGCAAATGAGAATTTCTCCCGGCTCCGCGATATTTTGAAGCCGGGAGGCGATATTCACCGGCATGCCCACAGATGTATATTCTTTTTTCCGCATGGACCCCAGAATCCCGGAAAAAACCTTTCCCGTGGAGATGCCGATTCCGATGGACAGATGAAAACCCTTTCTCTTCGCTAAAACCCCATTGATCCTTTCGGCCTCTTTCTGCATGCGGATGGCAGACATGACCGCCCGATCCGCATCATCGGCATAGGAAACCGGACTCCCGAACAACACCATGATGGCATCCCCGATGTGTTTATCCACTGTTCCATTGAATTCAAAAGCGATTTCCCCCATGGGGGTAAAATAGTCGTCGTTGAGAAAGTCTGCTATTTCAATCGGGGAGGCGTTCTGGACAATTTCGGTGAAATTGCGAATATCGGAAAACAGAACGGAAACCTCGCTGGTGGAAGGGCTGAGAAAGCCCGAGTTACTGACGATCTTGTGATAGATCTGCTCGGATACAAACTGCTTGAGATGCTTTTTAACGGCGATTTCGTGAATTTTCAGCTTCAGTTCCAGGTTGTCGAAAGGTTTGGTTAAAAAACCATCGATTCTCTGATTGGTGGCGGAGATGGCCGCCTCCATGGTGGCATAACCGGTGAGAATAATCCGGGTGATGGACGGGTTGATCTCACCAATGGACAAAAGGGTGGACAGACCATCCAGTCCCGGCATTTTATAATCGGATATCACGGTGGAAATTTTTTGTGGGCTATTCTGGATAAAGGAAATCCCCTCTTCACCCGAGGCGCTCACATGGGTTTCATAGGGCTCTTTTTTAAGCGCACGCAGAAGGGAACGTCGGACTCCCTCGTCGTCATCTATGATCAATAATCCCTTCATTATTACACCTTGAATTACATCATTAATCATGAAATATTTTACAATATTTATGGTTTTTATGAACCATTAAAGGATTAAAATCAAGATTAATTATATTTTAAAATGATTTGCTAATAGGATGGTATTTGGGAACGGCTGAAATTTCCGGCCAGAAAACCGTAAAATGCGGGGTCGAACCCTGGAAAGAATTCTTTCAGATGAAGGGCGGTAATCTTTGAAAAAGATCCTGCATTTTTCCTGGCAGCCTTTATTGCATCGTCCGCGTGAGGGTTGGATGAATAGAGTTTTGTTACATGATCATAGGCTTTCTTATATTTTTTATCCTTGAGGTATTCGTCCGGCTTGATTGAAAACCCGGCTGTCTGTAAATATTCAAAGGAAAAATGCACGGCCAGGCCCTCTTCCAGAACGCTTGCCGTATCCGAACCGACCCGGGGCGACAGACAATGAATCACCTCATGGGCCATCTCAAAAAGAGCCCTTTTTTCATCGTTTGCACTGTTTTTTGACAGTTGAATAAGGATCTGTTTTCTACCCTCAAAAACTCCGGGAAACCAGGTTTGGGGGTGTTTTTTTTGGTAAAACTCCAGGCCCAGAATCGTCCAGGACAGGTCCCGTTCTCCGTATTTGCTTTCCGCAAGAGCCAAGGCCTGGACCAGTCTTGAGGATAGGGCCCATTCATCGCCGTTATGTTTTTCCCGAGCAGGCAGGAGTTTTGAATAATTAGGATTGCAGGAAACAGTTAATAGTATTATCAATGCCCCTGAAATATTCCGAATACATCTCATTTTTCTAATTTTTCACACGGATTTCATGAGGAGACTTTTTTTGTTTGCTAAAATTAAAAAACGGTTTGCTGCATTATCCCTGAATAAAGGCTTTGTCACCACAGCGCAAGTCATTGACGCCCTCACCATTCAGATCAAGGAAAATGTGCTTGAAAAAAAACACCGGCCCATTGGTGAAATTCTCATGGATCTGGGATACATGAATAAGGAGCAGATCCAGGAGGTGATGGAGTCTTCGGTGGAACCCCGTTTTGGAGACACGGCCATTTCCAAGGGTTTTATCTCCATTGATCAGCTTGTGGAAGCCATGTCCCGGCAATTGAAGCAAGAGGCTGACGATGGGCACCATATGCTCATCGGAGAAATTCTTGTGGACCTCGGCTATATGAACCACCATCAGGTTCAGGAAACCTTGAGTGGGATGCATTCAAATCTTTAAAACCGGACCCTGGTCAATCCAATTCCGATGGCAACAGGGCCCGGGCGTTATGTTATCCCCTCAACAGACTAAGAGCTGATTCTAACGGCTTTTCAGCAGCTGGGGCTTGGGGAAGCTTTCAAATATTTTTTCAGATTCAAGCAGGTCTGAATCGGACAACTCATAATTCTGCAGAGAGCCTGAAAAATATTTATCGTAGGAACCCAGGTCAATTAATCCATGGCCGCTGAAATTAAACAGAATGACTTTTTCCTTGCCTTCTTCCTTGGCTTTTAACGCTTCCTGAACCACACAGGCCAGAGCATGGTTTGTTTCCGGGGCGGGAATGATCCCTTCCGATCTGGCCATCAGAATCCCCGCTTTGAACGCATCAACCTGGGTTACAGCCTTGGGGGTAATGATCCCCTCTGAAGCCAACTGGCTCACCGTTGGTGCCATCCCGTGATATCTCAGCCCCCCGGCATGAACCGGGGGCGGCATGAACGCGTGACCCAGGCTGTGCATGGCAAGCAGGGGGGTATACCGTGCCGTATCGCCATGGTCATAAACAAAAGGCGCTCGGGTCAACGTCGGGCAGGCCTCGGGTTCCACCGGGTAGATGTCGATGTTTCTGCCGTTGATTTTGTCCAGAACAAAGGGAAAGGTCAAACCGGCAAAATTGCTGCCGCCCCCGGCGCAGCCAATGATCACATCCGGATACTCATTGATTTTCGCCAATTGTTTTTTGGCTTCCAGGCCAATGATGGTCTGGTGGAGCATGACGTGGTTTAATACGCTTCCCAGGGAATACCGGGTTTTTCCGGTTTCATCGCTGATGGCGGCTTCAATGGCCTCGCTGATGGCGATCCCCAGGCTTCCCGGTGTGTCCGGAAATTTCTCCAGAATATCCCGGCCTGCCTTGGTTTCGGTGCTGGGGCTTGCCACACAGGTTCCCCCCCAGGCCTGCATCATGGATTTTCGGTAGGGTTTCTGGTCAAAGCTGATGCGAACCATATACACCTTGCATTCCATACCGAACTGGGCGCAGGCAAAGGAAAGAGCGCTGCCCCATTGGCCGGCTCCGGTTTCCGTGGTCATTTTCTTGATGCCAAAGACCTTGTTATAATAAACTTGGGGAACTGCGGTATTGGGTTTGTGGCTTCCCGGAGGACTGACGCTTTCGTTTTTAAAATAGATTCGGGCAGGAGTTCCCAGGGCCCTTTCAAGGTTATAAGCCCTCACCAGGGGGGACGGCCGCCAGATATTATAAACCTCCAAAACCTCTTGGGGAATGTCAATCCATCTTTCGGTGCTCACTTCCTGTTCAATGAGATTCATGGGAAAAACCGGCGCCAGCATGTCCGGACTTATGGGGTTGCCATCAGGACCCAGGGGCGGATTCATTTTAATGTCAGCTAACACATTGTACCATTGTCTGGGCATTTCATCTTCGGTTAGGAAAACTTTTTTGGTCTTCATGGCTTTCTCCTTATGGGATTTAGTATGATATTTATATGGACAAACCTTAGCTAAAAGGGGTCAGACTTTCACATCCCTCATCGGTGACCAGAATGGTCTGCTCAAATTGTGCGGAAAGGGATCCGTCATTGGTAACCGCTGTCCACCGATCTTCAAGGACGTGAAGAAATCTCTCGCCCAGATTGATCATGGGCTCAATGGTAAAAACCATTCGAGGAACCAGCATTAATCCTTGTCCCTTCTTTCCATAGTGGGGAACCTGGGGCGGCTCGTGAAAGGAAACCCCTATCCCATGGCCCACAAACTCTCTCACTACGGAACACTTTTGGGATTCCGCATGCTGCTGAATGGCAAACCCGATATCCCCTAAGGTGTTCCCCGGTTTGACGGCATCCATGCCTTTAAATAAACAGGTTTTTGCTACGGAAACGATCTTTCGGGCCTTGGCGTCGGGCTCCCCGACAAAATAGGTTTTGTTGGCGTCTGCATAATAACCTTTCAGGATGGGGGTTACATCAATATTGACGATATCCCCTTCTTTTATGATGCGGTTTCCGGGAATGCCGTGGCAGATTTCCTCATTCACTGAAATACAGACGCTTTTGGGAAAACCCTTGTAGTTCAAAGGAGCTGGAACCGCCCCTTTGTCCAGGGTATATTCATGTAAAATGCCATTGATTTCATCGGTTTTCATTCCAGGCTTCAGGATGGTTTCAGCCAGATTCAAGAGCTCGACAGCGATTTTCCCGGATTGTCTTATTTGTTCTATCTCGAGGTCGGTTTTCAGGTGAATATTGAATTTGTTTTTATAAAGAACCTCATAGTCTGTAAAAAGGTCGTCGCCTTTATCAAAACAACATTTTTTAAATTTTTTACCACTCCCGCAGGGGCAGGGCTCGTTTCTTCCGATTTTTTGCATTTTGATTTTCATGGGGTTGAACAATCTAATACCTAAACTGCTTAAAAAACAATATTTATTCTAATGAAAAAGATTTTTACCATAGAGAACCCTGTTTATCCTGTCAAGTTTGTTTCTTTTTTTTTAGTTGTGCCCGGTCATAAAAAAATATAATAGGGTGACTAAAATAATTTTATCAATCAGGAAATTTGAAATGGGACTTTTTTCAAGCGCCGTATCCATCATACGGTATAAAGTTAAGGGAGAGCTGCAAAAACCGGTGATTGAAACGGTTCGAAACGGCCTGATGCAAAATATGTTTCGGGACATGGAAAAAGAGGTTTCGGAAAAAATATCAGGATGGACGTGTTACGACAACCATTACAAACCTGATTTCACCAACTCCGATTTCATTATCGGTCCTTTTTTTGTTTTTTCCTTAAGAATCGATAAAATCACCATTTCGCCGAAAATCATCAAAAAGCAATATACGGAGATGCTGGCCGAACATTTGAAAAATACCGGAAGGGAATATCTTTCCAAGCATGAAAAGCAATCCCTGAAGGATACGGTAATCCAGGACTTAAGCTTGAGAATTCCAGCCATCCCGAATATTTATGATATGATCTGGAGCCATGAAACGTCGGACCTTTATTTTTTAAACACGTTAAAAACCGCCAATGAAGAATTGGAAACGCTTTTTTTCAAAAGCTTCAATCTGCCCCTTCAAAGGATCATCCCTTTCACCTTGGCGGATGCCCAAAGTGGTCTTACGGATTCCCAAAGGGACATTCTATCAAAACTTGCACCCTCTAAATTGTTTTAGGATACGCCATGCTTGATATTTCCATTTTATACAACCGTTATAAATTTCTCGGGTATGAATTTCTCACATGGCTCTGGTTTTCTGTAGAAAATCAACCGGAGAAATTACGCCTTGCAGAAAATTCCACGGGAACCCTTGCCCTTGGACATAAAATTCTCCTTGAAAACCAGGACAACAACCGACTGGAATCCGTTTCCATCAAAGGGGAAAATGCGGATTTCAATGAGGGGTTGCTGGCTCTTTCCAAAGGGGCGTGGGTCATGGAGCTTCACTTGATTTTCGAAGACGGCGGAAACAAATGGCAGTTTGCCTTAAAAGGAGAAAATATCAATTTTTTAAATATCAAAACCCCGGAAATCGGCTCCATCGAAACAGCGGAAGACACCGAGGGCTTTATTTTGGAAAAAACCTTTCTTTATAATAAATTGTTTGAATACATGGACGGCCTCTTTCACCAATTTATCCGGCTTCGGCTTTCCGAGCAATGGGCATCGTCCGTTGTTCCTGAAATTAGAAAATGGATTCGTTCATGATCCGGACCTCGAAAGGTTATGAACAAAACAGGGCTTATTTGTATTGATATTTTGTTCATAGTTTAATAGTTATGAACAACATCAAAAAGGTTGTCGATAACGTGTCAAACAGGTCGCCTTTATCATTCAATTATGAACATGTCTTTTGGGTTTTTCTCCTTTAAAAAACAAGATATTAGAATAGTTATCAACAAAAAAGCCTTCCATAATAATATATAAGCTTTTATTAAGGTAAATATTATGAAATTCAAAATTAACAAAAATATCCTTCAGAATGTTTTATCTCGTATTCAGGGTCTCACGGGAAGAAAGAGCAACCTGACCATCACCTCCTGCGTGATCATTGAAAGCATCGGCTCTGAAATAAAAATCAGTGCCACGGACCTTGAAACCGGTCTGGAAGGCTATTACGACGCCGAGGTTACCGTGGATGGAAAAATCGCCGTGAACGCCAAAAAACTCTATGAAATTGTTCGGGACTTTCCCAGTGAAGACATTCTTCTGGACGAAATTGAAAACTACTGGATTGAAATCAGCGATACGAATATTGAATACCATCTGGTGGGTTTGAATCCAGATGATTTTCCATTATTTCCCGTGTTTGAAAAAGTGGATTTTTTTCCAATCCCCTCGGATAAATTAGGAAAAATGATTGATCAGACCATCAACATCGCCTCCGCAGGGGATGAAAAAAGAATTCATATCATGGGGTCTTTATTTGATATCATCAACCAGGATGGAGAGAAGGCTGTTCGAATTGTGGCCACGGACGGAAACCGGCTGGCCACGGCGGATTATTTTTATGAAGCCGATGCCTTTCTGCCAGAAAGCACCTCACATATCGTGCCCAAAAAAGCTCTGGCAGAACTGAATAAATTTCTTACCTCGGATATTACCCTTCAAATCGGATTTAAAGACAATTACATGGTGGTCAAAAAAGACCGGGAAACCATTGTCATTCGATTGCTGGAAGGTGAGTTTCCAAAATACCGGGAAATCATAAAACACAAGGGACAGGGGCACATCATCAAGCTCGATAAGCAGAAATTCCTCATGATGCTGAAACGAATGTCCATTTTATCCACGGACGACTATAAGGGGGTGATTTTTAAGTTTGGAGAAAACAATCTTCATATTGAATCCACGAATCCGGAAATTGGGGAATCCAAGGAAGAAATGGCAATGAACTACCAAGGCAATGACGTCCATGTGGCCTTCAATCCGAAATTTTTCATGGATGCGCTAAACAGCGTCGAGGATGAGAATATAGAAATCAATATCATCAATGAAGAAAAACCCTGTTTTATTGAAGGCGAAGAAGACAAAAACTTTTTAAGCGTAATCATGCCGATGAGAATATAAATGATAAAAGAATATGATGCCAGTAGCATAAATGTTTTGGAAGGTCTGGAGGCCGTTCGATTACGGCCGTCCATGTATATTGGAAATATTGACATTGAGGGCCTGCACCACCTGGTTTACGAAGTGGTGGACAACAGTATTGATGAAGCCATGGCGGGCTATTGCGACCAGATCAAGGTCACCATCCATATCGATAACAGTATTTCGGTGATTGATAATGGAAGGGGAATTCCGGTTGATATGCATCAAACCGAAAAAGTCCCGGCCCTTGAAGTGGTATTAACCAAGCTTCATGCCGGAGGCAAATTCAACAACGATTCCTACAAGGTTTCAGGTGGTTTGCACGGTGTGGGTATTTCCGTGGTCAATGCGGTGTCCGGTTTTCTTGAGGTTGAGGTTTATAATAAAGGGGATGTCTATTATCAGACCTTTGAAAGAGGGCACAAGACGTCGGAATTAAAGGTGATCGGCAAATCTCCCCTCCGAGGCACCAAAATTCATTTTGTTCCGGACAACACCATTTTTACCACCACCACCTATAATTTCGATACCCTGACCAAACGGTTAAGGGAACTTGCGTTTTTAAATAAAAGCTTGAAAATTGAGATCGAAGACGAAAGAACCGATCAGAAAGAAGAGTTTTTCTATAAGGGCGGCATTGTTTCTTTTATCGAATATCTCAACCGCAGAAACACCCCCCTTCATAAACCAATTTTTATTGAAGGCGTAAAAAACGAAGTCGAAATCGAAGTGGCGATTCAGTATAACGACACGTTCAACGAAAAGATTTTTTCATTTGCCAATAATATCAATACCGTGGAAGGTGGTTTTCATCTCATCGGATTCAAGGCGGCCCTGACGCGTACCATCAATCAGTATGCCACCACCGGCAATCTGCCCAAAAACATGCAGGAAAAAATCAGCGGGGATGATGTTCGGGAAGGCTTGACCGCCATTATCAGCATTCGAATCAAATCCCCCCAGTTTGAAGGGCAAACCAAAACCAAGCTGGGAAACAGCGACGTCAAAGGTCTGGTGGAATCCCTGGTTAATGAGAAGCTGAGCGCGTATCTGGAGGAAAACCCACAGGTCGCAAAAAAAATTCTTATGAAGGCCGTGGATGCGGCAAGGGCCAGGGATGCGGCCAAAAGAGCCAGAGATATTGCCAGAAAACAGGGCGGCATGGGCGATTCCACCCTTCCGGGTAAATTGGCCGATTGCCAGGAATCAGAACCTGCCAGAAGGGAAATCTTTCTGGTGGAGGGAGATTCCGCAGGGGGCTCTGCCAAGCAGGGACGGGATCGAAAATTCCAGGCCATTCTGCCCTTGAAGGGAAAGATCTTGAATGTTGAAAAAGCGCGGTTTGACAAGATCCTTCGCAGCGAGGAAATCAAAAACATCATCACAGCTTTGGGAACCGGCGTGGGTCCCGAGGAACACAATATTGATAATCTGAGGTACCACAAGGTTATCATCATGACCGATGCGGACGTGGATGGCTCCCATATCCGAACCCTGCTGCTCACCTTTTTTTACCGCCAGATGAAGGACATCGTTGAACACGGATATCTCTATATCGCCCAGCCACCCCTCTATAAAGTAGGAAAGGGGAAAAGTTCCCTTTACCTCAAGGATGAAAAAGAGTTCTCGGACTACATCCTGAAAAAAGCCTGTAATCAGAGGAAAATAGAATTCGGGACCGGACCCGGGGAAATCATGGATCATACCCTTTATCTGTTTTTCGGTAATCTTTCGGAATTCATTCTGAATATGGAAAAACTCAACACCAGGGGAATTGACAAACTGTTGCTGGAAACTCTGCTGGAAGAGGGTGTGGCAGACAGCGCATTCCTTCAGGATGAATCCCGAATGAATGGTCTCCGGCAGAAACTCATGGAGAAAAAGTATCAGGTGAGCGAGACCACCTGGAATCCCGAAAGGAATGTCTTCAATCTTTTTGTGGTTACCCAGGAAAATGATGAAGCCATTGAACCGGAAATAAAAATCGGAAAGGCCCTGATCTATTCCAGGGAATATCAGAACCTGTTCATGCTTAATAAAAAGATCAAGCCCTTTGATGAGCCACCCTTTGTGGTTGTCCAAATAGACAAGGAAGATTCCGCCATTACTATTGAAAACAAGTATAAATTATTCCACTATCTTGTGGAGGATGGCAAAAAGGGTATGGGCATTCAGCGTTATAAAGGCCTCGGGGAAATGAACCCCGACCAGCTATGGGAAACCACCATGGACCCGGAAAAGAGAATGCTGTTGAGGGTGAAGGTTGCCGATGTTCTGGATGCCGATGAGATCTTCACCGTCCTCATGGGCGAAGAAGTGGAACCCCGAAGAGAATTCATCCAGAGCAACGCCCTTGAGGTAAACACTCTGGATATATAAATATAGGGCTCATGCCGATTTTTGTAGGATTGATTTTGTTATTAAAGGGCAGGCTAAAAACCTGCCCTTTTACGTTCCATTAGTCCTTTTCTTAAAGGACGTCTGTTTTAAACTGGATTAATTGATCCATAACGGAACAACCGGCTCAATCTGACCGAGAGAAGCTCGGCGGCTTTACGCGGAAAGATCCTTGTCACGGCAGGTTAGCCGATGGTTGTGATGGAGAGGGGAGAACCTATGCAATTACGCAAAAGAATTCTCTTGTTATTATCAATAATGATCGTTGTAACATCAATTATTGGGATCACTGCGGTCAGTGTTTTTTACCAAGCCACAGTTCGCGAAAAAAGAAAGAGCCTTTCTGAAATAGTAACCAGCCAATCCCGTTTGATGGAATCTATTTATCGGTATAATAAAAAATTATATAGCCAAGATCCTAATGGAGCTAAAAAGGCTACCTACAGCCAACTTATTGATGCCCATGAACGCTACGAAAGCTTTAGCGCTACGGGTGAAATATTAATTGCTGAAAAAAAAGGCGACAAAATTCATTTCATTTTTGGTCATCAACAAGATAAAATTTTTACACCGGATTCTATTTCAACGAATCTTGGTATAGCTGAACCAATGCTTTTAGCTCTCGCGGGGCAGGCTGGAACCGTCAAGGGCAAGGATTATACCGGCTATCAGGTCCTGGCGGCTTACGGGCATGTGGCAGGACTCGATTGTGGAATTGTGGCAAAAATTGATATTTCTGAGATTCGCTTACCATTCATTAGGGCCATATCTGTAATCTTATTGGTCGGAATTTTGGTAATCTCGATAGGTATGACCGTGTTTTTTAGAATTTCAAATCCCATTTTAAAAGAAATGGGAGACACCATTGAAAATCTAAATGAAGCGCTAACCAAAGTGAAACTTTTAGGTGGCTTATTGCCAATATGTGCTTCATGTAAAAAAATAAGGGATGACAAAGGCTACTGGAATCAAATTGAATCTTATATAAAAGATCATTCTGAGGCAGAATTTAGTCATGGAATTTGCCCGGAATGCGCAGAAAAATTATATCCTGAATTTAGCCCTTATAAGAAATGAGTAGCTGGCGCACAACCAGACACTGCCTGAATGGCACAATTTAACCGTAAAGCTTATTGGGGGACGCGGGGTTATGCAGAAGAATCGAAAACTAATTCTTGGTGCCACGCTGGCGGCCCTCTGTATTTATACCAACATTCAAGCCACGGATTCGAATCTCACGCCGCACCCGGGCAACCCATTGCGCAAGGCAGTTCTGGATGCCCTTCGACAGGAGGTGAAGCGCATCCACGGACTGGATGTGGTCTTTTTTGTCCGGCATCTGAAAGTCCAGGATGGCTGGGCTTGGGTACAGACGCTAC
>Ga0180732_1000577_pt1 | contig 29309 bp, 31 predicted proteins | sample KR11_01MetaG_FD_148674 | JGI IMG/M metagenome (GOLD analysis project Ga0180732, IMG submission 148674) | Groundwater microbial communities from the Olkiluoto Island deep subsurface site, Finland - KR11_0.1 MetaG | ecosystem: Environmental > Aquatic > Deep subsurface > Groundwater | place... | reverse complement strand
TTTAAGTAAAACTCACGGATTAAATTCTGTAAAATTTTTCTTGAAGTGGACCCAAGCATTAATGCTTTGCCGCAAAAAAATTATTTGCAAAGGAACAAGTTTTCCACCAAATTAAGTTACTTATACCCTATATTGTTATATGATTATAGGCATAAAAGCAATATGGCCATATAGCAATATAACCATAGAATGTTTTAGGCAGATAAATAGTATTTTAAAATTTAATTTTTTTATATAAGTCATTTATGAGTAAAAAGATATTTATAATAGAAGATGATATTAATCTCTTGTCCGGCTTGCAGGCAAAATTAAGAGTTGACGGTTTTTTAGTGGAAACAAGCAGCGGCAACTGCGGTATTAATGAGTTAGTTAATAATATCAAATTATCCAAGCCGGATTATATAATTTTAGATTTGATTTTGCCATGCTTGGACGGATTTGAAATTCTAAAAAGCGTAAAATCCGGCAAGGATTTGCAGGGCGTTCCGGTTTTTATTTTTACTAATTTAAGCGATGAGGACACAAGAAGCAGAAGCAAAAAATTAGGCGCGGATTATTATTTTATAAAAGATGATTTCATGATAGATGATTTTGTGCTGAAATTTAAAAAGATTATTAGCAATAAGGAACGCGCAACTCGTAACGCGTAACGCGTAATTTAAGAATTACGCATTTGAAAGAATTTTTTTGTTAGGATGGGTTTTAAAACCCATCCTAACAAAAAAATATAGGATTATTACGTGTCACGCGAGAAATTTTATGAAATTCAAGAAAACAATAATTTTTATAGTTATTACAGCTATCGCCGTGTCGGCGGCGGCTTATTTTTCCATTGGCAAAAAAGAGGAAGTTGAATATACTGCCGCTAAAATTGAGCTGGGAAGCATCAAGCAGACTGTAAGCGAAACAGGAACTGTCAAGGCATCCAGCGAAATTGATTTGAATTTTTTAAATACCGGCAATATTTCCAAGATTTTGGTAAAAACAGGAGATTACGCGGAAAAAGGACAAATTTTATCCGAGTTGGATTATAGCGGCTTGTCCATAAAACAGCAGGAAGCGCGAGCAAATTTAGATGTAGCGCAAGCAAATTTGTCCAAGCTTTTAGCTGGCGCGACCGGAGAAGAAATCGCTGTGAGCCAAGCTGGCGTTGATCAGGCCAAATCTTCTTATGACTCCGCGATTCGTGAATTGGAAAAAACCAAGAAAACAGCGGCTGAAAGCATAGCTCAAGCGGAAAAAACTTTAAATGATCTTGAGTCGGATTCCAGCAATAATATCACCGCTTATGAGCAGGCGGTTGCCGCGGCGCAGACCACGCTGGATAATACAAAAATTACTTATCAAAGATCAATAGATAACAATAAAGACATAGTTTTAACAACTCTTGAGAATAAATTAACAGCGGCTAAAACAGCTCTGGATGATATTAATACTATTCTTAATGACGAAGATGCTTTAGATGTTTTAAGCGTTAAGAAAACATCTTATTTGGACGATACAAAAACCAGCTATAAGCAGGCGTCCAATCTGCTGGATGCGGCAAACATTAGCTTGGACGCGGCTAAACAAAGCAAGGATAGCGCTATCATTGGTTATGCGGCAGAAGACGCTTTGCTTGTTTTAAATAAAACATACACTGCTTTAAGCGCGTGCTACAACGCCCTTGAAAGCACTATAACATCATCGGACTTTACGCAAACTGATTTAGACGCGTATAAAACAATTTTTAATACTGAATTAACCAATATCAATACGGCCATTTCAGCCGCGCAGACTGCTTGGCAGAATTTGGATGACGCAATATTGGCTTATGATACCAATGTTTCCAATGCAGAAAAAAACTTGGCGCAGAAACAGGCCAGCTTGGATGACGCGATTATCAGCGCCGGTAATTCATTAAATACAGCCAAGCTTGCGGGCGATCAGCAGATAACCGCGGCAGAGTCAAAAGTTGAAAATTCCCGCGAAGCATGGGAAGTGGCTAAAGCGAATTTAGCCAAAATTAAAGCGCCGGCCGATCTTCAGGATGCGGCGCTGTCGCGGGCGCAGGTAAAGCAGGCGCAGGCGGCTTTGGATTCCGTAGCCAACCAGATAGAAAACAGCATTATCAAAGCTCCAATCAGCGGAACCATTACTCAAGTTGAGTATGAAATAGGCGAACAGACAATGGCTGGTAAGCCGGCTATCTCCATACTGGGAGAAAATAATTTTGAAATAGAGGTTGATATTTCCGAAGCGGATATTGCCAAGGTGGCAACAAATAATCCGGCTGAAATCACTTTAGATGCTTTTGGCGAAGATATTAAATTCGCCGGCAAAGTTTATTTCATAGAGCCGGCGGAAACAGTAATACAGGATGTGATTTATTATAAAGTTGTTGTTGAATTTACCTCACCCCCAGCCCCTCTCCTAATTAGGAGAGGGGAGCAAGAGCAAAGCGAAAGCGGGGAGAGGTTTAATATTAAATCCGGGATGACGGCTAATGTCATAATCACAACCGCCAAGAAAGATAATGTATTGATTATACCCAACAGGGCTATCGTGGAAAAAAACGGTTCGGGAAAAATCGTTAGGGTATTAAGAAACGGCCAAATACAAGAAGCTTCTGTCCAGATCGGCTTGCGCGGCGACGAAGGAATGGTTGAAGTATTGTCTTTTGGAAAAGCTCAAGACGGATCAGAAGTCAAAGCAGGGGACGAGGTGGTTACTTTTATAAAGGAAGTGAATTAAAGCAAGAAGTGAATTTGTTTTCCACCTTTCCGCCTCGCCAGAGTCTCCTGAAAGGGACTCTGGCGGTATATAATATGGCAATTAGAATAAAAACATTTACACCAAACGAAATTTATTTTATCACTTTCACTATACTTGGATGGAAGCATATTTTTACAAATGACAAATATTGTGATTTAGTCTATAAGTGGTTTAATTGCATGAAAGATAAATACGAAAATAAGATATATGGATATGTAATAATGCCGAATCATCTACATTGTTTAATTAAAATAACTGATAAATCTTCAAAATTATCAATATTAATACAAAACGCAAAAAGATTTTTAGCTTATCAAATTGTGGATTTATTATCAGAGGATAATAATATAAAATTGTTAGAATTTTTTAAAGAGCACGCGGAAGTTAAGAAGGGCGCAAAACATAAATTATTTGAAGATAGGTATGATTCATTGATAATTCAAAATAGAAAGTTCTTTTTAGAAAAATTAAATTATATTCATAGAAATCCTTGCGCGGAAAAATGGAAATTATCAGAAAATCCTGAAGGTTATAAATATTCAAGTGCGCCAAATTATATTTTAGGCGCGGGAATTTACGATGTTGATGTGATGGATTTCTGACGAGGCGGGGAACCGTCAGAGTCCCTTTCAGGAGACTCTGACGAGGCGGGGAGGTTAAAAAAAATAAAAAAAGGCAGAGCGTGTTGTCGCCCTGCCGGAATTGTTTATTAGTAGGTTAGCTTTTTTTTTACAACCATGCAATTTTGGTTTTTAGTTCATCTGTAATTTTTTGAAGTTCGCGAATTCCTTGAATCATGACTAAGTCTAATTCTAGGATTTTTTGCATAGCTCCTATGACAACAGGGTCTTTCCTGTTCGCCATATCCTCCTTATTTATTACTTCTATATGGATTAACGTTACTCTTTTTTCAATGTCTGTTATTTGTTGCGCAATGTCTTTAATCGCTGCAGCTAAATCCATTTTACACCCTCCTTTTTTTATTGTTATTCAATTTTTTATCCCCCTTAATTTTTATATAGTATTATTAGCATAAATTTATTATTATGTCCACCCCGCACCTTTTTAGCGGAGCCGGCATAATGTATTTACAAGATGACGACATTAGCAACACAAAACCGCTCAAAAGGTGCGGGGTCCACCCCGCTTATAAATGTTCAAAATTTAACCAAATCTTATACTGCCGGAGAAGTGGTAACCAAGGTCCTGCAAGGGATCTCTTTTAATATTGAAAAAGGCGAGTTTGTTTCCATAATGGGGCCGAGCGGGTCGGGCAAATCCACTCTGATGCACATTTTGGGCTTTCTTGAAAAAGCAACCGGCGGGCATTACGAATTTGAAGGCAAAGACATAACAAAACTGCAAGATGATGAATTGGCAAAAATGAGAAATGAAAAGATCGGTTTTGTTTTTCAAGCGTTTAATCTGCTGCCCAGAACTACTGTGCTGGAAAATGTAAAATTGCCATTGACTTACGCGGTTGGCAAAGGAGATATTAATGAAACAGCCAAGCAAGTGCTGGAAAGCGTTGGGCTGGGCCATAGATTGGATTATTACACTAATCAAATATCAGGCGGAGAAAAACAGCGCGTGGCAATCGCCCGCGCTTTAGTTAATAATCCAACGATTATTTTCGCGGACGAGCCCACGGGCAACTTGGACTCCAAGTCAGGCGTGCAGATTATGGAAATACTTCAGCGGCTTAATAATGCCGGCAATACCATAATTCTGGTTACTCATGAAACTTACACTTCAGAGCATGCCAAAAGGATTATCCAAATAAAAGATGGAAAAATTATTGATGATTATCCGGTGCTGAATAGGAGAGTGGCGCATGATGGGGAAACATTGAAGTAAATATTCAATATTCAACACCCAATATCCATTTAATATTTAATAAATTAATCATCAACAAAATTGGATATTGAAAAATTGAGTGTTGAATGAATATTGAATATTGAATATTGTAAATTGAGTATTATAAAATTAATTATGTTCAGCAAATTCAGCCAATCTGTCGCCACTTCCATTACCGCGCTTCTTGCCAATAAAGCGAGAAGTTTTTTGACTATGCTCGGGATTATCATCGGCGTTGGAGCGGTTATTGTCATTATGGCTGTCGGAGCCGGGGCGCAAAGCTTGATTTTGGCGCAAGTGGAAACATTAGGCACGAATTTAATCGGCGTAATGCCGGGTAAGTCGGATGAGGCAGGGCCGCCTACCAGCGCCATGGGTATTGTTATCACGACCCTAACTTACGAAGATGTTATGGCTTTGCGCGAAAAAAGCAATGTGCCTAACGCTGTTGATGTTGTCGGATATACAAACGGCACAGGAACCGCGAACTGGGGTTCTAACAGTTATGACACTAATTTAAAAGGAGTTACAGTCGGATATATTGAGGTTGAAGGCGGAGAATTGGACAATGGAAGATTTTTCAGCAAAGAAGAAGAAACAAATTTGTCGCGCGTCGCGGTTATTGGCAGTACGGTAAAAAAAGAGCTTTTCGGGGAGTCAGAAGTGATTGGGCAGAGAATAAAAATAAAAAAGCACACATTTGAAGTTATCGGAGTGATGGCTGAGCGCGGCACCGTGGCTTTTCAGGATTATGACGATCAAATTTTAATGCCTATTAAAACCATGCAAAAGCTGATAGCAGGCGTTAATTATTTGGGATTAATAAGAATTAAAATTGACAGTGAAGAAAATATTGATCGCGCCATCAGCGATGTGGAAATGACCCTGCGCGATCAGCACGATATAGCTGATTTAAGCGGAGACAGCGATGATTTTTCTGTCCGCAGCGCGGCTGAAGCCCTGGATATGATAACGGTAATTACTGATGCTTTGCGCTATTTTTTGGCAGCCATGGCCGCGCTGTCTTTAATAGTCGGCGGTATCGGCATTATGAATATTATGCTTGTAAGCGTGACGGAAAGAACCAGAGAAATCGGCTTGCGCAAGGCCGTAGGCGCAAATAATTTTAATATCATGAGCCAGTTTTTAATAGAGGCGGTTGTCGTAACATTGCTGGGAGGAATAATCGGCATTATCGGCGGGGCTGTTTTTTCGTATTTAATTGCGGTAATCGCGAATTTCATGGGATATGACTGGGCGTTTGTTGTTTCGCTTTTATCAATTGTTTTGGCAATCGCGGTATCCACGGCAGTCGGCTTGATTTTCGGGTTGTACCCGGCCAGAAAAGCAAGCATGCTGGAGCCGGTTGAGGCGCTGAGGTATGAGTAGTTCGCGTAACGCATAACACATAACGCGTAACACATAACACACCTGCCTGCCGGCAGGCAGGTAACGCGTAACATAAAATTTTTATGCACATCATATCAACTCTACAAATAGCCATCCGCGCCATGCGGGCCAATAAAGTAAGGACAGGACTTACTGTTTTAGGCATGGTTATCGGCATTGCCAGCGTGATAATAGTTTTTTCAGCCGGAGAAGGAATTAACAGCTTGATTCTGGGAGAAGTTGAATCTTTCGGCGGCGCTGACATAATTGAAACGGAAATTAAAGTTCCCAGTTCAAAAAAAGGAAGCGGCGCTGAAGTGCAGTCAGGAGTAAATTTAGTGTCAGGCGTGCAGGTTACAACCTTAACTTTGGATGACATGGAAGATATAAATAAACTGCCCAATATTAAGCAGAGTTACGCCGGCATTATGGGGCAGGAGCAGGCAAGCTACGGCAATGAATTAAGAAAAACGCTTTTGTTCGGGACAACGGCAAATTTTATAGATATTGACCAAAGCGAAATTGATTATGGCAGATTTTTTACGGACGCTGAAGACAGGTCGCTGTCGCAAGTTGTTGTGCTGGGATATAAAATAAAAGAAAAATTATTCGGCGGTTCAGATCCTATCGGCAAATCAATAAAAATCCGCAAGACAAAATTCAGGGTTATAGGCGTGCTGAAAGAAAGAGGCGCGATCATGACTTTTGATTTTGACGATTTCGCGTATGTTCCGATTCGGACTTTGCAGAAAAGAGTAATGGGCATAGATCATGTTCTTTTTATGATGCATCAGGTCGCGGACACTGATTTAATGGATGAAACAATTGAACAAATGCAGATTCTTTTGCGCGAAAATCATGACATAGCTCCGCCGGAAGGGCCGATTGACTGGCTTGGCTCGCCGCAAGACGATTTTCGCGTTGTTTCAATGTCGCAATCAATGGAAGTAATGGATACTGTCACAGGCGCCATAACGCTTTTGTTGTTAGCCATTGTCGCCATATCTTTGGTGGTTGGAGGAGTGGGAATTTTAAATATTATGTATGTAGTCGTCACGGAAAGAACAGCGGAAATCGGTTTGCGCAAGGCGGTTGGCGCGCGCTATCGTGATATAATGCTGCAGTTTTTGATTGAAGCGGTTTTAGTAACAATAGCAGGCGGCATTATTGGAATCATCTTCGGCGCCGGCATTTCATTTTTAATTTCTTGGGGCGCCAATTCCTACGGGCTTGATTGGCAGTTCAGCATTCCGGCCAAGGCGTTTGTTGTCGCCTTGGGCTTTTCAGCTTTTTTCGGAATCGCGTTCGGCGTTTATCCCGCCAGGAGGGCGGCGCGTATGGAGCCGGTAGAGGCGTTGAGGAACGAGTAGGGAAGTTAGAAGTAAGAAGGTAGAAGTAAGAAGTAAGAATATGGAAATTTGAAATTTGAAATTGGAAATTTGGCTGTGAATTTCTATTTTTTGCGGTTAAGTTTGAAAGATAATACTCGGCTCATTTGCACCAAATGAGCCGAGTATTATCTTTAATGTTTTTGCGGGATTGCGGCTTATTTTTGTAATAAAAAAAGTCCGCGATTGTACCAGATCGCGGACTGTAGAATTTTAAAAGAAAATTTTGGAGTGCTTTGCTTTAATAGTTATTCAAGTCTAAGTTTACAATTTTGCCGAGCGAAACATTTTCTATTACCTTGAGCGTAAAATTTTCTTCCGTTAATATTTTTTCCGCATCCAATTCCAAGGATGCTTTTATTTTTTCAATGGAAGAACATTCTCCTTCTGTGTATATAAAAAATACACTTTGTGATTCACACATACAGATAATTACTAGATTATACTCCGCGAATAAATTATTTATGCCACAAGCACAAGTTTTTTCTCGCAATAAAACTAAATCTTTAACTTCGCATTGGATAACAGCTTTCATTTTAATCCTCCTGCCTTGTATTTTTAGGGGGTGTATTAAAAATTAAACATTTTTTAAAGATCTACGATAAAAAATATTAGCATATTTTATTATTTTCGTCAAGCTCGGGGGCTTGTTTTTTTTGTTTAACCCTGCTATATTATAAGAGTTAAGATTCAGGCAAACCGCCGCAGTCCTCTGCTGAGAGACTGCGGCAAGGCGGATATATATAGAATATTCAATGTTCAATATCCAATATTCATTCAACATTCAATAAAATAATAATCAGTAAAGTTGGATATTGAAGATTGAGGGTTGAATGGGCGTTGAATATTGAATATTAAATAATTTTTTTCTAACTTCTTACTTCTAACTTCTTACTTCAACTTCATGTTCATCAAACGCATAGGCATTGACCTTGGAACAACATATACATTGGTTTATCTGCCCAAGAGGGGCATTGTTATAAATGAGCCGAGTGTTGTCGCCATATCAATGGCTGACAAGAAAATTTTAGCCGTGGGCAATGAAGCCAAAGACATGCTTGGGCGCACTCCTGATTCCATTATCGCGCTTAAGCCCTTAAAAGACGGGGTTATCGCGGATTACCATACTACCGAAGCAATGCTTAGATATTTTATCAATAAAGCGCTGGGAGGCGTGCGATTGTTTAGGCCGGAAGTTATGGTGGCTGTGCCGGCCGGCATTACTTCCACCGAGCGCCGGGCAGTGATTGACGCTACTATCGCCGCCGGAGCGCGCGCCGCTTATATCATTAAAGAGCCGATTGCCGCGGCTATCGGCGCGGATATTCCGATCGGCTCCGCGTCCGGGCATATGATCGTGGATATTGGCGGAGGCACGGCGGAAATGGCTGTTATTTCGTTGGGCGGGGTTGTTGTTTCAACATCAGTGAGGGTTGGAGGCAATAAGTTTGACAGCGCCATTATTGATTATATACGGCGCAAATATAATTTAGCGATCGGCGAGCGCACGGCGGAAGACGTAAAAATAAATATTGGCAGCGCGCTGTATTTGGAAGATAAATTAACAATGGAAATACGCGGACGGGATATGATTACCGGCCTGCCCAGAAATATTACCGTAAATTCCGATGACATAACCGAGGCGATCCAAAACGAGCTGGAAGCAATTATCAGCGCGGCTAAAAAGGTTTTGCAGGGAACCCCGCCGGAATTGTCAGCTGATATCATAGATAAAGGCATGGTGCTCACGGGAGGAAGCTCATTGCTCAGAAACATCGGCCAGCTTTTGTCCCGCACTACTGATGTGCCGACTTTCGTGGCTGACGAAGCCCTGCTTTGCGTGGCTAAAGGCACGGGGATCGCGCTGGACAACCTTGATTCGTATAAACGAAGCATATTTGCTACAAAATAAAATAGCGCATGATCTATAAATAATTAAAATATTATTTAGTTAGCGAGTTAGCGGGTTAACGAGTTGTTATTTAAAATTTTATTAACTCGTTAACTCTTTAATTCGTTAATTAAAAAATTAAATAATTTTTATTATAAGTTACGCGTTATGCGAAAATATGTTAATAGGAATAGATGCTTCTAGAGCCAACAAAGACCATAAAAGCGGCACGGAATGGTACTCTTATTATGTAATTAGGTGGCTGGCAAAAATAGACGCAAAAAATCAATACATTCTTTATTCTGATACGCCGCTTAAAGGCGGTTTGTTGGATTTGACCACAAAACAGCATTTTGACGCTTCGCCCGCCTTTGCTTCGTTTCGGCGCCCTCTCTTTGGCCAGGAAATGAACGGGGCGAGATTTGACAAAAAAGGATTCCAGATATTAAAAAGCCCGCATGATAATTTTAAAGCAAAAGTTTTAAAATGGCGGTTTCCTTTTTGCTGGACGCAAATCCGCTTTTCATTGGAAATGCTTTTTAGCAAGCCGGATATTTTATTTATCCCGGCGCATGCTTTGCCCATCATACATCCGAAGAGATCAATCGCCACCATCCATGACATCGGCTTTGAAAAAGAGCGCAAGCTTTACAGCTCTGATTATTTAGGGCCTCGCGCCGGCGTTTTTCGCTATATTTTTAATTTATTGTTCAGGTTATTCACTTTTGGCAGATACGGCGCCACTGTTTTGGATTATCACAGCTGGTCGTCCAGATTTTCTTTAAAACACGCAAGGAGAATAATAACGATTTCCCATTTTTCAAAAAAAGAAATTATGGAAACCTACAAGCCAAAGCGGGATAAAATTAAAGTTATTTATAATGGGTATAATAAATTTTTGTACAAAAAAATAGATCAAGCGGAAGAAATAAAAAAAGTTCTTGAAAAACATGATATAAAAGGGCCGTATATTTTTTATGTCGGCAGATTGGAAAAGAAAAAAAATACCCCTGCTTTAATTGAGGCGTACGCAATCGCCAAAGAAGATCATAAAGAAATAAAACACAAGCTGGTATTGGCGGGCGATGCCAGCCATGGCTATGACGAAGTGAAGTATATGATCCGTGAATTTGATTTAGAGAATGACGTAATTATTACCGGCTGGGTGCCTGAAGCGGACATGCCTTATATTTACAACGGCGCCAGCGCCTTTATCTTTCCTTCCCTTTATGAAGGATTCGGCATTCCTTTGCTTCAGGCAATGGCCTGCGGCACGCCGATTGCCGCTTCCCGCGCCGGCTCAATTCCCGAAATAGCGGGAAAGGCCGCGATTTTATTTGATCCGAATAATGTTAAATCAATGGCAGAAGCTATTTCCGGAATTATTTTAGATGATGGATTAAGGCAAAGTTTAATAAAGAAAGGGCTTGACAGAGTCAAAGATTTCAGCTGGGAGAAATGCGCGCGGGAGACATTGGCGGAAATTGAAGAATTAAAATAAAAAGCCGTTCTTGTATAATACATCAAAAACGGCTTAAGCAAATTTCTACTCCGGCTCAAGGAGTAGAAAAAAATTCCAGGTCCCTTTGGGACCTGTCTATTGCAAGGTGCCCCAGCCAAAATACGGCCGGGACATAGATGTTAAAAGAAGGATCAAGACTTAAAAATACAGCTGTCCAGCCAAGGACAACGATGCAGCCAGGCCAGCGATGCAGCCAGCAAATAGGTATTATTACGGTGCCGGCAGGATCTCCTCCCTCCTTTATTCTTCTTGGGATATCCTTTATGTAACTTATGGACATAAAGTGATCTATGTCCGTAAGGATGCCCCAGAAGAGCGCTGAAAAAATTTCCAAAAAGCTAAGTGCTTGAAATTTATTAATTATAAATAACAAGCTAACCGTGATTAATCCGTGCACATGCGGAGCAGCCATATTACCACCTCCTCTTTTTTATTTTGTTATATTTTTTATTTTCAATGAAGCTAAAAATAGAATATCATATTTATTCAGCTTTGTCAAATTTTTCCGCTTACCGTTGGCTCATGGCAAAGGACTGCGGCGCGGCGGAGCTGTTAATACTCTAAATTTCAAAAAATATGAAAACGGATAAATTAAAAAATATTTCTCAAGAATTATTGTCTTTGGCAAGCGTAAAAATTAACGGCAGCAGCGCGTGGGATATAAAAGTTAATAATGAAAATTTTCATAAAAGAATTTTCAGCCAAGGATCTTTGGGACTTGGAGAATCATACATGGATGAATGGTGGGACTGTGAAAGAATGGATGAATTTTTTTACCGCGCTTTGCGCTGCGGGCTGGAAGGAAAAATTAAAAGAAATTTGCCGTTATTTTTCCGCGTTTTATGGGCGAGAATTATTAATTTCCAATCAAAAAGCAAGGCGTTTAATATCGGTGAAAAACATTATGATATAGATAATGACCTTTATAAAAATATGCTTGGCAAAAGAATGGCCTATACTTGCGGCTATTGGAAAAACGCCAATAACCTTGATGAAGCGCAGGAAAGCAAGCTTGATTTAACCTGCAGAAAAATAGGGTTGAAGCCGGGCATGAAAGTGCTTGATATCGGCTGCGGCTGGGGAAGCTTTGCTAAATACGCGGCCGAGAAATATAAAGCTGAAGTCGTCGGAATTACAGTATCCAAAAAACAGGTTGAGCTTGGCCGGGATTTGTGCGAAGGCCTGCCGGTAGAAATCAGATTGCAGGATTATAGGGAAGTTAATGAAAAATTTGACCGTATAATTTCCCTGGGGATGTTTGAGCATGTCGGCCGCAAGAATTATAGAAAATACATGAAAGCCGTTTGCCGCTGTCTGAAAGGCGATGGCTTGTTTTTATTGCATACTATCGGCGGCAACAAATCCGTTTCTATTATTGATCCTTGGATGAATAAATATATTTTTCCCGGCGCGATGGTGCCGTCAATCAAGCAGATAGCGAAAGCGATTGAGGGAGTGTTCGTGATGGAAGATTGGCACAATTTCAGCGTTGATTATGACAAGACGCTTATGGCTTGGCATGATAATTTTTGCGCGAATTGGGATAAAATAAAAAAGGATTACAATAATAGATTTTATAGGATGTGGAGATATTATTTGCTGTCTTGCGCCGGCTCTTTCCGGGCAAGAAAAAACCAGCTATGGCAGATTGTGCTTTCCAAAAAAGGCGTTATCGGAGGGTATAATTCAATAAGATAAAATAATGCCTCTGTTAGAATTTAAAAAACAACTTAAAAATAAAAAAGAAGTGTATCTGCGTGTTAAAGCAAGGCCGAATTCAGCCAAGAGCGAAATCGGAGAGTTGATGAGCGATGAAACTGTTAAGATTAATATCGCGGCGCTTCCTGTTAAAGGCAAGGCCAACCAAGAACTGATAAAATTTTTAGCGCGCGAATTTGAAGTTGATAAAAATAATATTAAAATAATCAGCGGAGCAAGAGAAAGAATTAAATTAGTTAAAATATTAAGATAGTTAAAAAATTTATTATAAAAAATAATATTGACTAATTTTTTTGGCTAAAATTAACGGGTTAACGAGTTAACGGGTTGATTAAATTTTAACCAATAACTCGTTAACCCGTTAACTCGCTAACTAAATAATAAATAATCAATCAATTAATTAATTCATTCATAATAGTTTTTATGAGCAGTGAAGATAAAAAAAACACAATACCCAATCACGTCGGCATTATAATGGACGGCAACCGGCGCTGGGCGCGCGAAAGGAATCTGCCGACTTTTGAAGGGCATTTGAAAGGGTATCAGAAAATGAAGCTGGCGCCTGATTGGTTTTTTTCCAGCGGCGTAAAAATACTTTCAGTGTTTGCTTTTTCAACTGAAAATTGGAGCCGTTCGCGCGATGAAGTCAATTATTTAATGAAATTAATTAAAAAAGCGATTAACGAGGAAGCGGAAGAGGCGGATAAAAATGGCTATCGCGTTTTAGTGAGCGGACGCGTTGGCGAATTGCCCGGAGACCTGCCGGAAGCTTGCTATAACGCGATGAATAAAACAAAGCAAAACGCCAAAGCAGTTTTAAATATCTGCCTTAACTACGGAGGCAGGGCTGAAATAGTTGACGCGATGCGCAAAATGCTGAAGAACAACATTAAATTGGAGCAGATTCATGAAGGCATGATAAAGAAATATTTATATAACGGCGATTTGGGCGATCCTGATATTATTGTCCGCACTTCAGGAGAACAGCGTCTGTCCGGCTTTCAGCTTTGGCAGTCTGCTTACAGCGAATTGATGTTTATGAACAAGTACTGGCCTGATTTTGAAAAGCAGGATGTGGATGTTATTTTAGCCGAATACGCGAGAAGGAAAAGGCGGTTTGGCGGGGATGATGGTTAGTTGAAAGCATTAAAAATATTAAATTTTGTTTTTATAGTAATTTATGGACATCATGATTGCTATTGTGTATATTATGTGTTATAATAACTATATTAAAAACAATATTTATGAAAAACACTAAAAATAAAGGAAAATTAAGATTTTTGATTTATAAATCTAAGAATAATTATGTTGGGATTTGTTTTGAGTTAGGGATAATTGAAGAAGAAGAAAATTTAAATAAATTGATTTATAGATTAAAAAATGGCTCTGAAGCAATAGTAAAAGCAGTAATGAAAAACGATTTGGATGATAGCCATTTAAACAAAACCGTAGCCATGAAATATTATTTTATTTGGTATTTGGGCTGGATTGTTAATTTTAAAGATGAGTTTGGGTTAAAAGAATTAAGGCCTATAAATAATTTTAATAATATAAATAATTTAGCTCCAAGCTGTATTTAATTGTATTATATGGGAGGTTATTTCAGAAATTGGCAAGATAAAAATATTATTAAATTTTTAGAAGAAAATAATTTTACGCATATCAGCACGCACGGCGATGATTGCATATATTACAATAAAGAGCTAAACACGACAGTAAAAGTTACATCCCCGCAAAAATCAACTCCCGTTAGAACAATGTTAAATATTGTTAGATGTTCAGGCATATCAAGAAAGGAATGGTTGAAATTTAGAAACAAAGGATTTAAACAAAGTTAAAATTTAATTGTAAGATTATTTCTATAACCTTCATTTGGCGCAAATGAAGGTTATTTTAATTCGCATGCGGTTGAATCTTAACGTCTATAATGCTATTATTGAAAGATGAATATCAAGCTAAAAAATACGCCGCTGGCTGATAGGATAAGGCCGGAAAAGCTGGAAGATTTCTTGGGCCAGGATGAGATTGTGGGCAAAGGAAAATTGTTAAGGCAAGCCATAGAAAGCGACAATTCGCCTTCAATGATCCTGTGGGGGCCTCCGGGAAGCGGCAAGACTACATTGGCTTTTATAATCGCCAAACAGACAAATGCGAGTTTTATCCAGATAAGCGCCGTCACCAGCGGCAAAAAAGATTTAATCGCAATCGTAAAGAGAGCGGAAGAAAATAAAAGATTGGGCAGAAACACCATACTTTTTATTGATGAAATCCATCGCTGGAACAAGGCCCAGCAGGACGCGCTTTTGCCGCATGTGGAAAAAGGCGTTATTACGCTGATTGGCGCCACTACGGAAAATCCCAGTTTTGAGGTGCGCGGGGCGCTATTGTCGCGCTGCCGGGTTTTTGTTTTAAAACAGCTTACTAAAGAGCAGATTATGGTTATTGTTAAAAAAGCGCTGAAAGACAAAGAAAAAGGACTGGGCAAATTAAATATTAAAACAGAAAAGCATGTTATTGAAGCTTTGGCGCAGATGAGTAATGGGGACGCGCGCGCGGCTTTAAATATTTTGGAATATACAACCTCACCCCAACCCTCTCCTTCTAAAGGAGAGGGAGAAAAGGATAGGGGGATAAAAAAAGAGAGGGTTGTTACAGTAGAAGCTATCAAAGAAGCGTTTCAAAAATCTCATTTGCTTTACGACAAGGACGGGGAAGAGCATTATAATATTATTTCAGCTTTGCATAAATCCATGCGCGGATCAGACGCTGACGCGGCGCTTTATTGGCTGGCAAGGATGCTGGAAGCCGGAGAAGACCCTTTGTATATCGCGCGCCGCTTGGTAAGGTTTGCCTCCGAGGATATCGGCTTGGCGAATTCGCGCGCCATGGAGCAGGCGGTCGCGGCTTATCAGGCCTGCCATTTTTTGGGAATGCCGGAATGCAATGTTATCTTAGCCCAGGCAGTCGTCTATATGGCCAAATGCAAGAAGTCAAATGATTTATACATTGCTTACGGCAATGCGGCAAAAGATGTCCAAGAATACGGCAATCTGCCGGTGCCTTTGCATATTCGCAACGCGCCGACCAAGCTAATGAAAAATCTTGATTATGGCAAAGGGTATAAATACAGCCCGGATTATGATTATAAAGACGAGCAGGAATATTTGCCTGATGTTTTGAAAGGTAAAAAGTATTTAAAGTGAATTAGGAATAATGAATTAGGAATTATGGGTTTTAAATAATAATCCCTGATTCATAATTCATTATTCATAATTCCATATCTTTTATGGACTACAACAAAAAAGCATTAGAGCTTCACAAAAAACATCAAGGCAAGATTGAAATTGTTTCCAAAGTTCCATTGAAATCAAAGAATGATTTGGCAACAATTTATACTCCGGGAGTCGGCGCTGTTTCCATGGCAATTTATAAAGACAGGAAAAAAACATGGCAGTTTACGAACCGCGCCAATCAAGTCGCGATAGTTACTGACGGCTCTTCTGTTTTGGGTTTGGGCAATTTAGGTCCGGAAGCCGCTATGCCGGTGATGGAAGGAAAGGCGGTTATTTTTAAAAAATTTGCCAATATTGACGCTGTGCCGCTATGTATTAACACTACTGACACCGAGGAAATCATTAAATTTTGCAGACAAATAGAGCCCAGTTTCGCCGGGATCAATCTGGAAGACATCTCAGCGCCAAGATGCTTTGAAATTTTATCGCGGCTGGAAAAAGAATTATCAATTCCTGTTTTCCACGACGACCAAGACGGGACAGCCATTATTGTTTTGGCTGCCTTAATTAATGCTTGCCGGGTGAGCGGAAAAGCAATAAAAGAATTAAAAATCGTAATCAACGGAGCCGGATCCGCCGGCATTGCAATCGCCAAACTGCTGTTAAGCCAAAATATCGCCGATATAATTTTGGCTGACAGCCGCGGCATAATTTATCAAGGCAGGAAAAATTTAAATCTAGTGAAAATAAGCATTTCCAAGAAAACAAATAAGCAAAAACTCAAAGGCGGATTAGCAGAGGCAATGGCGGGGGCGGATGTATTTGTAGGAGTGTCAAAGCCGAATTTAGTAAAAGCAAAAATAATAAAATCAATGAATAAAAATCCGATTGTTTTTGCCATGGCGAATCCTGTTCCGGAGATAATGCCGGAAGCCGCGCTGAAAGCCGGAGCTTGCATTGTCGGCACCGGCAGGTCTGATTTCCCGAATCAGATTAACAATGCTTTGGTTTTCCCCGGAATATTCAGGGGATTGATTGACAGCGGCATTAAAAATATTACCGAGAAGATGAAAATATCAATTGCTTTGGCGATCGCTTATTCAATTAAGCCGGCAAAAAATAAAATATTGCCGTCAATATTCAGTAAAAAAGTAGTCAAAGCGATTATAAAATCTTTCAAATGATCAAATTAGCAAAAACTTTATTGCCGATAGCTTGGATGGGGCTTATTTTTATTTTGTCTGATATTCCGGTTGATTATTTCCCGGAAAGTACAACGAATTTTCAACAAATAACAGCGCATAATTTTTTATATTTTGTTTTATCCCTATTGATAATTATCGCAATCTTGAGTTGGAGGATTAAAGCAAAGATGGTTAATGCCGCTTTGACAGCAGTGGCCGTTAGTGTTTTATACGGCATAAGCGATGAATACCATCAGGGATTTGTTTACGGCAGATTTGTTTCTTTCGCGGATTTATTTTTTGATTTTTTCGGCGCGTGCTTGGGCGTTATTTTTTATTTAATTATTCATAAGAAAAGAAAAGCCAAGATACTTCTTCATGTCTGCTGCGCCGGCTGCGGAGCTTATATCGGCAAATTATTGAAAAAAGATTATAATGTGGTTTTGTATTTTTATAATCCAAGCATTTATCCGATTAGCGAATATAATACAAGATTGGCAGAAGCAAAAAGAATCGCTCAAAAATTTAATTTAAAATTATTAGCAGAAGAATATGATCATAATAAATGGCTGGATAAAATTAAAGGCCATGAGCATGACAGCGAAAGAGGGGAGCGCTGTTTTATCTGTTATAAAGACAGGATGGAATCAACAGCCCAAAAAGCGCAAGAAGGCAAATTTGATTATTTTTCAACCACTTTGACTGTAAGCCCGCGCAAAGATGCGGCAGAGATAAGTAAAATAGGCAAAAAGATGGCTGAAAAATATAATGTTGAATTTTTGGATAAAGATTTTAAAAAGAAAGACGGCTTTAAAAAATCAGTTGAATTATCCAAGCAATTGAATTTATACAGGCAAAATTATTGCGGCTGCGAGTTTAGCGGCACTCAAATCTACAAATGAAATACAAATATACAAATAGCTTTATTTAGTATTCGTAGATTTGAATTAGATTTGTAGATTTGAGTGTTTATGTTATAATAAGTTTATGCTTTTAATAAAGAAGACAACGAAAATTAAGTTTTTTATACCAGTTCTGTTTTTTGGGCTGATTTTTTGCTGGACAAATTTTGTATTTAGCCAGACAGGATACGCGGGAGATATTAATGATGAAGTGAAAGAGATAAACAAAGAGATAAAGGAAAAAAATAACAGAATAGATGAAATTCAGAAGAAGCAGGAAATTTACCAGAAAACCATAAAACAAAAGCAGGCGGATCAGGCGAATTTAAAAAATCAATTGGCTATTTTGGAAAATAGAATCGCTAAAGCCGAACTGGACATTGAAAGCGCGCAGATTGAAGTGGATAGAGTGAACTTGGAATTGAAAAAAGTATCATTGGAAATAGAAGATAGGGACGAGCAGATTGAAAAGGAAAAGGAGCATCTTGCTTCAGTCCTGCGCTTGATGCACAAGCAAGACAGCAAGACATCGCTGGAAATACTTTTATTGAATAATTCTTTCTCGGATTTTATCAGCGAAATAAAATACCTTGAGGATATCAATAGCGAGATAGGGGACAGCGTGGATGATTTAAAAGAGCATAAACTACAGCTTGAAGAAAAGCAAATTGTTTTGCTCGGCAAAGAGGAAGAATTGAAAGAATTAAAAAAAGAGTTGGAAGACAAAAAAACTTTATTGCTTAGCGAACAGCAGAACAGGACTTTTGTTCTAGACCAGACCAAATCGTCTGAAAAAGAATTCCAAGAATTATTGCGGCTCGCGAGAGAAGAGCAGCAGCAGGCGGAAGCTGACATAGTAAATTTGGAGAAAATAGTCCGCGCGAAAATCGCCCAGACTCAAGGCGAAGAACTGGAGTTCAATGACACCGGATTTATTTGGCCTGTTAATAAAAACTTGGTAACTTCTTTTTTTCATGATCCTGATTATCCTTTCCGCTATATTTTTGAGCATCCGGGTATTGACATTCGCGCGGGGCAGGGGACAGAGCTTAAAGCCGCGGCTTCCGGCTATGTGGCGATAGCCAAGGACGCTGGCAAAGGATATAGCTACATAATGATTGTGCATGGCGACGGATTAGCGACCGTTTACGGGCACGTGTCAGGCATTTATGTCAAAGAGGATGAATATGTCGTACAAGGCCAAGCCATAGGCCGGAGCGGGGGAATGCCGGGCACGCCGGGAGCCGGACGGCTGACCACTGGGCCGCATCTGCATTTTGAGGTGCGGTTTGGAGGCATACCGGTCAACCCGTTGGAATATTTGCCGTAAAATTTTAATCGCGTAATTTTGTTTTACATTATAAAATAATTATAAAAAGTTTTTAAAAAGATAAACGCCTCTGTGAAATACAAGAGGCGTTATTCTATTTGCGAGCAGGGGAGTGGTCGCATTGTTTTTATTTTTCTTGGTCAATTTCAGCAAAACGAGGATTTGTTATGTGCTTACTGTCAGCAGCAATTAAACTTTCTTGTTTTGTATTGCTTGTAAATACGGAAATGTTAAAATCTTTATCTTCAACCGTTTCTCTAACTGTTTTTTTTCTGAATTTTTTTAATCCCATTTTTTCCTCCTTTGTTTTTGAAAGTGCGTTTACGTAAATTTATAAGTTAATTTTTTATTTTTCTCCCGCCATGCAATTTTTTATGGACATCCTGCAGCTGTTTATTGGTTACATGCGTGTATATCTGCGTTGTCGCAATATTGCGGTGCCCTAAGAATTCTTGAACTAGGCGCAAGTCAACTCCTTGAGCAAGCAAATCAGTAGCAAAAGAATGCCTTATTGTATGAGGCGTGGCTATAATCGGAAGCCCGGCAATTTTTATATATTTTTTAACAATATCTTCAATGCTTTTAGTCGTTAAGCGGCGAGAGGCGCTTGACTTTTCAGCGCCTCTTTTATAATTTATGAATAGAGCATTGTCAATATCATCGCGCTGATCTAAATATTTTTTTATTCTGCATACTGCGCGTTCAGAAAAATAAATAGTTCTCACCTTATTGCCTTTACCAACAATAACAACTTCTAAATTTTTTGTTAATTCAGTAATTTTAAACTGCTCTCTATCCAACGCGGTTAATTCAGCTACGCGCAAACCGGTTGAAAATAATGTTTCAAGTATCGCCCTGTCGCGCGAACCGATTATTGCGCTTGTGTCAGGAGCAAGAAGCAGTTTTTCAATTTGCTCAAGTTTTAAAAATTTAATTTCCTTGTCGCTTTTATCTTTTGCCAGTTTAATCTGAGAAGGGGAGAGGGAAGCTATGTTTTTTTCAACAAAAAACTCCAACAAACTGCGCAAAGCGATTAAATAATAATTTTGCGTAGATTTTTTAAGAGTTATTTTATTGCGCGGATTAACATGGCGGGCTAAAAAAATTCTGTATTTTGATATATAAGCAAGGGAGAGTTGAGATGGTTTAAGACTTTTTAAATTATTACTGTCCAGCCATTTAAAAAATTTATTCAAAAACCTTGAATAATTTTTTTGAGTATTACTGGATAATCCTTTTTCTATTTCCAAATAATCCAGAAAGCTTGAGTGATATTCAATTATGGTTTTGTTTTTTTTATCCATTGCGTATTAGAGAGAGTTAGAAAGAGAATGATTTATTATGAATAAAAATCCGTAAACAATACTTCGCATAATGTAGATTAATCAAAGTATTATGTTAAATATATAATTTAAACAAAAAACTGTCAAGATATAAGCGCTTAAAATCACATCCTCTTAGTTATAATCAAGCCCATTATGTCCACCTCAGATGAAAATATAAGCATTATTTTTAAAAATACTAAAAACAACCCTATTATAACAAAGCAAAACACAAGAACCGCCAAGAAAAATACTATTTTAAATGCTGTTTCCATAGATTTGATTAAATTCCTCTTTATCAGAGTAAAATTTAGTTAGTTTTATGGCTCATAACCCATGTATTGTTTTAAATTTTATTTTATTTATTTAAATTATAAGGTTATTACAGGCAAATTACAAATTACCCGCATAGTTTAATTGGTTATTGGGCAATTCATGGATTTTTTTAGTATTTTTCATTTCCCTGTCCGGTCGCCATAGCTTGTGCGTCGCAAAATATTATCAACGGTAATAAACTCTGTCGCCGTATCTTAAATCAATGTATTCTTTTTTCAGAAAATCATCTTTTAATTTTTCCTTGATTAGCGCATATAGCTTATTTATTTGTTTAATCGTGTCTTCCTCGGTGTTAAAGTATATTTTCGGCCCTTGGCTTATTGCCATTTTTACCGTGTTAACCTCATCGTCCACGATAAAGCTTTCAACCGTAAAAAGTTTTTCAGTATTTTTTATATCGTAAAATAGTTTTATTATATAATCAATATTTTCATTTTGACTTTCTATTTTTTTGCCGGCGACCTTAGCATCTCCCCCACTCTGTATCAAGGGGTAGCTTTCTTTTTTTATTTCAAGCGGATTAGCTTCCGAGATCGCATTGCCTGAATTATCTATATAATAATATTTATCAGCTTCCTGCCAGACAGCCGAATAATTTTTTTCTCTTAAAATAATATTAAAAGTATTTGGCAGTTTTTTTTCAATTTTTAATTCATCCAGGTTGTATTGTTCGTTAAGTTTTTTTGATAATTGGCTAATATTAAATAAAAAAATATTACTTTGCGATCCCAATAAAAAGCGCTTATTGGCTGTTTGGATCCATATTAAATCAGTTATGCCGCCCTTCGGCGCTTTATCGGATCCATTCGCGCTTACGTTAATGTTTTTAATATTAAAATAATTTGAAAATAATAAAAACCATGCGATCGCGCCTGCCAATAAAATGATTGCAAGAGCGATCAGTTTGATTTTCCATGTCAGATAATTAATTTTTATTTTTTTTCTTTTTCTTTGCCCAAAAAAAGGATTGGAATATCTCTTGCCGCGGCGATCTCTTCTGTATTTTGCGTTAATTGGATTGTTCCTCTTTGTTAACATAGTTTTTTATTTAGAGCGCTGCTTATTAGCTGATCTAAAAATTCCCCAAACTCTATTCCTGCTGCTTTAGCCGCTTGCGGAGCCAAGCTGGTCTGTGTCATCCCCGGGATAGTGTTTATCTCCAAGAAATAAATTTTGTTGTTTTTTTTGCTCCAAATAAAATCAGCGCGAGCCAAATCTTTGCAGCCGATTGCTTGGAATATTTTCACGGCTAATTTTTGAATTTCGTTTTTTACGCCGTTGGGAATTTCAGCCGGGCAAACTTCCTCGCTTCCTCCCATCTCATATTTTGCTTTATAATCAAACCATTTTGATATTTTGGGAATAATTTCAATAACCGGCAATGCTTTCGCTTTTTGTTCTTTGCCGACTACCGCCACTGACAATTCCCGGCCGGCAATGAATTGTTCAAGCATAACCCTGATATCGCATTTAAACGCTGTTTTTATGCCTTTTTTTAATTCTTGCGCTGTATTGGCAATAGACGCGCCGACGGAAGACCCCAGCTCTACCGGTTTTACAACCACAGGGAAAGATAATTTTTTAATAATTTCGTCTACATTATAATTATTTTCTTCTTTGTTCAAAATAATATCTTTCGCAATGGTTAGCCCTTTCGCTTTGGCAATGATTTTTGTTTTATATTTATCCATTGCCAGCGCGCCGGGCAAACAGCCGGAAAAAACATAAGGCACGCCGATCACATCAAGCATGCCCTGCAATTTTCCGTCTTCGCCGAACGGGCCGTGCAAAGCCGGAAAAACAAGATTAAATTTTTTGTCCATCGCGTCATTAAAAAACCGCTTTAAATCTATTTTGGGGTCGTATTTAAAAATTTTATATTTAGCTTTATCCAAAGCGTTAAAAATCTGCTCTCCGGTTTTAAGCGACACTTCCCTTTCTCCGGATATCCCGCCTGAGAGCAGGGCTATTTTAAGTTTGGGCATATTTTTATTTGATTATTTTAATATTCCCGGGCATATATTTCCTTAATGCTTTTGGCACAACAACCGAGCCATCCTCCTGCTGATAATTTTCCAAAATGGCGATTAAAATCCTGCCCATGGCAAAAGCCGTAGCGTCATTCATGTGGACATATTCCTTTTTGCCGCCTTTAGCCTGGTATTTGATATTCAGCCGCCTTGCCTGGTAATCAGTCATGTAGTCGGAAGTATGGGTTTCCCGGTATTTATTTTGGCCCGGCATCCAGCATTCTATGTCAATCTGCCTAAAGTCCGGCTTGCCCATATCGCCGGAGCATATCGCCACCACTTGGTGCGGTATTTCCAGCTGTTGCACTAAATATTCTTGTATAGCAACGATTAAATTCTGCTCGGACAGTCCATGCTCCGGCGCGGTAAATGACTCCATTTCCGCCTTATCAAATTGGTGCCTTCTGAGTATGCCGGTCGCGTCTTTGCCGTATGTGCCGGCCTCTCGCCTAAAAGCCGTAGAATAGCCGATATATCTTATTGGCAGGTTTTTTTCATCAATAACCTCATTCATATGCAATGGTCCCAAAGTATGCTCCGCGCTGCCTATAAGCAAAGAATCGTCTTGTTCTAAATAATACCTGTCTTCAAGCGGTTCAAACCTATCCATTTTTTTCATTATTTCAGATTTTGCGATAACCGGCGGGATAACCGGCGTAAACGGCTTGTTGGACGGATTTCCAACCTTTTTTGCCAGCTGTTTAATGATTTTTTCATTTGTTAGAGTATCAAACACGAATTGAATTAAAGCAAATTGCAAAAGAACCGCGCCGCTGAATAAATAATTAAACCGTGCTCCTGATATTTTCGCTGATTTTTCCGTTTCTATAATGCCAAGCAAGATTCCCAGCTCCATATGATCTTTGGGCTTGAATTTGAATTTTGCCGGCTCACCGAATTTTCTAATAACTTTATTGCCGGATTCATCAGGCCCGATCGGCGTATCTTTTGATATTAAATTCGGCACAGAATAGATTAGTTTTGCGTATTCTTTATTAATTTTTTTTAATTCCTCTTCTTTGCCGCTAACTTCTGTTTTTAATTCTTTGCCTTGTTTGATTTGTTCATCTGTCGGCTTGCCGCTTTTGTTTTGTTTGGCCAGCTCGTTTCGCTTGGCGCGCAAATTGTCAATTTCAACCTGCAGTCCCCTCTTTTCCTCGTCAAGCTTAAGCAATTGATCAATATCAACTTTATTGTTTTTATTTTTAGCCGCTTCTTTAACTTTGTCCGCGTTTTCGCGGATAAATTTAATGTCTAACATATTTTTTAAAATTAAAAATATTTTTTATACTAATTTATTAAGTAATGGATTTTTGCTTTTAAATGTTAGCAAAGGCACTTGATTATTGATATATTCAAGCGAAACGCCATATTTTCTTTTGTACAACTCCCCTATCGCGCAAAATAATGCTTTATTATAATTCAATCCAATTTTCGCGCAAACCTTTTTCACGTCCTGCTCTGATTTGCCTTCCACTTCCACCAGCGGCTCTAAAAACGGCCACTCATCTATTGTAATTTCCACGCCGTCTAATTTCCATAATTCCCGCTTTGTTTCTTGGTATCCTTTTCTCTCACAGCCAATGGCAGTTAAAAATTCTACTGCTCTGGCAAAATTATCAATATTTAAACAAATTTCTTTTTGATCTTGAATCTTACCGCCATCAATGATTTTTAAGCTCATGGTATTTTTATCGCCTTCGTCGCGCACTCTCAGCCATGCATGCCTTTGTTTGTTCGGCAAATAAAATACGACTCTTTTTTGCAAAAATTCCGGACGAATTAATTTTGCTCCCGCTTCCTCAAGTTTTTTTCGCATCTCATCTTTATTAATATTTTCAAAAGTCGCTTCATATTCAATGTCCATAAATATTATTTTATTTTTAACAGATCTCCATTTTTTGTACCGATTAAATTTTTAGATTTGAATATTCGCGCAATGTTTTTAATGTTTGCTGAACTGTTTCGTTTTTAGCATTTATTAATTTTATGCTTTTAAATTCTTTTGCCAACTTAGTAATTACTTCATCAGCCCATGACGGCGCCAAAACTTTAACTCCTTTAAAATCAATTGTGATTTTTTCATCTTTTTTTAAACCCTTGGTTAAATAAGCGGACATAGCCAAAAAGGCCTCTCTGCCTGCCGGCCTAGAAATTAAAACTTCCCCAAATTTTACTAATTTAATTTGCATATTGTTTATATTTTATTATCGCTAAGCATCCTTTTATGTTTTTATTTATTTTTGTTATTTCCATTTCGTTATTTAATTCTGCTTGAGCGCTTCCTGAAATAAAAGTAAGTTTCATTTTTTTATTTTTTATATTTTCTTTAACAAATTTTAATCCATTGCCCCTGTTTTCCGGCGCTCTGCCGGAAATTTTCTCAGTAAATGCCGTTTTTAACGCTTCAACATCATTTTTTAATTCCGGCTTTACTTTTTTTAATGTCTTAAAAACACCCTGCCCTCTATCCGCTAAACAAATTTTAATCTCTTTATCGCTTATTTCAGCAGCAAAAAATACGCCCATCACATCTCTCCAATTGCCTATATTATGATCAAAGGAATTATTGCCTATTTCTCCCGCTATCGCGGAAATAATATAAGCATTATTTTCGTTAATATGTTTTTTAAACAAATTAATCATTGCTCTTAATTTAACATCAAAATTGTCGCGTGTTTGGCAATAATAATCAGACGCGTCAACATTTTTAGCATTCGCCGTTATCCAATTATACGCTAATTCTTCTATGCCATTTTTCATATTTTTTTCCAACATAATTTTAAAATTTTGACGATTTATACTTCTCCGGACAATGCGGATTGAGCCGGACAATTTTTGTGGCCAGCAGATTATATTCTTGTAATTTTTCTTCCAAGCTTTCCGTAAAAACCTGCTGATCATAGCCAAGGCAAATTACATCCGGTTTATATTTTTCTATTATTTTATATTTATCTTGAATATTTCCTAAAATTGTTTTATCCGCCAAGCCGGTTTTAATTATTGCTCGCAGGCGCGCTTGTTCATCGTTTCGCGGCAATTTGCCCTTCACCTTCAAAACAGTTTTGTCTCGCGCTATAACCACTATTAGCTTGTTAAGCCGGGTTTTAAAACCCGGCTTAACGGACTTTTTGGCTTGTTTTAAGAAATTCTCATGGCCTTTGTGGAGTATGTCAAAAGTCCCGAATGCCATTACTTTCATTTTGTTAGTTTTTTGCAGCATTTTACATGTCCTCCATTTTTTTTATCATTAAATCGCTTAATAATTTTATTAAGTCATTTATGTCTAAAGTTTCATATCCTTTAATCATCGCTGTTATGTATTCTTGGCGCATTTTAACCGGAATTGAAAAAAGCGGATAGTTATTTTGCAATAAAATAAAGTTCATTAACAGCCGGGCTGTTCTTTTATTTCCGTCATAAAACGGCTGAATTAAAGCTGCCACAAAATGCAGAATAATCGCTTTTAAATAAATTTCTTCATTCAAACCGTTGAAATCAGCTAAAAAAATTTTTAGCATATTGTCAATTTCCAATTTTGTTTTTGGCGGCAGATAATCAGTCCCGCCAATTTTTACGCGCCCATCTCTATATTGCCCCGGTTGGACAACAGTGTCTTTACCGACTCGCCAATGAATGTCTTTTATCAAATTTTCAGTTATGCTGATTTTTGATTTTTGAAAAGCGCTGCTTAAAGTCCATTCCCATGCTTCTTTTTGATTAAGTATTTCATTTTCTTCTTTTATGGTGTGTCCGCCGACAGTAACTCCCGACAACAAAGTTTCTGTTTCCGCGTAGTTAAAGGTATTGCCTTCAAGCGCCGTGGTGTTATAAACATAGTCAACCTTTTGCGAAAAAGCTAATTTTTTTTGATCTTCTCTACTGAATTTTTTATTAAATTTTTTCTGCAATTCTAAAATTCGCCGGCTTATCTGTTCGTCAGCTTTATATTTCAAATCTTTAAGCAAAAAATTTTTGCGTTGAATAAAATCAGGCATATTATTTTAATTTGATAATAACTAAACATCTGTTAAAAATTTTATTGAATATTATACTCTTTTTTCCATTCTATTCTATTTTTTTTATAAGATTTTTTCATTTCACTTTGCAGTACTTTATAAAGCGGCGCTAACTCAGGAGTTTTCAAAATATATTTATTAGAGTAGGTCGCTATATATTCACTGCCGTATTTAGACGGCTTGCCTCTATTAAAAAAAGTCATTAATCCTTCAATTTTATCTAATGAAGCGACTATCTTCGCCTCTTTAGTTTTTAATTTAGTATATTCCGCCCAAAGATCATTTATTTCCTTGCCAATACTCGCCGGAGCTAACTTTTTAATTTTTACCATCGCGATTTTTTCGTTTTTAAGCTTATATTTTTTAGTAATATTTTTTTTAAAACGGTCTGATCTTGGAATATCTTTAGCGTATATTTCTACTAAGTCGTGAACTAACGCGATTTTTACAGCCTTTAATAAATTAATTTTAATATTATAGAACTCTGACGCAAGCATTACGATAACAGCAAGCCGCCAACTATGATCAGCGGAATTATCACCTCTCATGTGTCTAACCCCGGCGTATCTTTTTTCGTCTTTTAGTTTATCTAAAAAATTAATGAAATTATAAAATTTTATTTGTTTTTTCATTTTTTCGTTATGCGTTACGCGTTATGAGTTACCTGCCTGCCGGCAGGCAGGTGCGCTTTAGGTTTCATCAGCGGAAATATTTGGCATTCCCGCGCCGGTTTATTCATTAAAAAAGAAAATACCCGCTCGCTCATGCCAAAGCCGCAGGTCGGCGGCATGCCGTATTCCAGCGCTTCCACGAATTCTTTGTCAAACATTTGCGCTTCCTCGTCTCCGGCGTCGCGCAATTTTTGCTGGGCGGCGAATCTTCCGGCCTGATCAACAGGGTCGTTAAGCTCGCTGTAGCCGTTGCCCAGCTCGGAGCCGGCGATTATGGGCTGGAATCTTTGGGTGATTTTTGGATTTTTATCATCCTTTTTGGCCAGCGGAGAAACTTCAATCGGCACGCCTGTTAAAAATCCGGGGCCGGCAATCTGCTTGCGGCAATATTTCCACAAATTATCAATCGCGCGCGTAATGTTAAAGCCCTTTTTATCGTATGTTATTTTTAATTCTTTCAACTTTTTTTCTATTTGTTTAATATCCGTATTTGAAATATCAATGCCTGTCATTTTTTTTACTGTTTCACGATAATCATATCTTTCCCATTTTTTGTTTAAATCAATTTGGAATTCGCCTATTTTAAATTTTAGAGTTCCAAATGTTTCCTGGGCTATATATTTAAATAATTCCTCAACCATTTTCATGCCGTCTTCATAGTCGGCGTAAGCCCAGTAAAATTCCATTTGTGAATAATCCTGCAGATGTTCCGCGTCCATGCCTTCATTTCTGAATTGCCTGCCGATTTCAAAGGTTTTTTCCAGCCCGGCAACCATCAATCGCTTTTGCCAAAGCTCGCCCATGGAAATGCGAAGATACACATCCATATCCAGCGCGTTGTGATGAGTTATAAATGGCCGCGCGTCAGCTCCTCCGGTGGTTGTTTCCAGCACGGGAGTTTCCACTTCCAAGAAATCTTTTTTCACCATAAAACCGCGCACTGCCTGCCAGAATTTAGCTTTTTTCTCCAGCATTGCTTTCACTTCCGGATTAAACATAATATCCAAATATCGTTTTCTATAGCGCTCTTCCTCGTCTTTCAAGCCGTGCCATTTGTCAGGCAAAGGCCGCAGAGCTTTGGCTAAAATTTTCCATTGCTTGACCATGACGCTTTGCTCGCCTTTATGCGTTAAAAAGCATTTGCCCATTATTTCAATAAAATCGCCTGTGTCAACAAGTTTCGTGAATATTTTGTACATGTCAGCGCCCACCTTATTATCATTCGCATGATCGCCATTTGTAGCGGCGAGTCTAATCTCTTTCTTAGATATGGCGATTTGAATTCTACCGCTCGCGTCTTCCAAATGCGCGAAAGTCAAGTTCCCATGGCCGCGCGAGCTTCGCAATCTGCCGACTGCGGTTATCGCTTTTTGGCTTTTTTCCAATTGGCTGAATTCGTTTAGAACATCTTTAATCGCATGGCTTCTGCATGACTTGGCAGGATATGGATTTATGCCTAACTTTTGCAGTTCGTTTAATTTTTTTAAACGCTCTTCGCGTTCGCTTATTTTTTGATTATTCATAGTAGTATTATAAGCTATTCTTGCCTTAAAGTCAAAAAAGACCATGTGTTTTTACATAGTCTTTTAAAATAGTAAAATAAAAATGTAACCATTTAATAATATAGCCATATAAGGTATAAGTAACTTAATTTGGTGGAAAATTTATTAAAATTTTATCTAACACTAAAGACAAAATAGTAGTTTTATGGGAAAATTCATGTGTATGTCTAAAAAACACGTGAAATCCCCCTGCTGTCAGG
>Ga0180732_1000576_pt1 | contig 29358 bp, 24 predicted proteins | sample KR11_01MetaG_FD_148674 | JGI IMG/M metagenome (GOLD analysis project Ga0180732, IMG submission 148674) | Groundwater microbial communities from the Olkiluoto Island deep subsurface site, Finland - KR11_0.1 MetaG | ecosystem: Environmental > Aquatic > Deep subsurface > Groundwater | place... | reverse complement strand
GAAAGGCTCAGGATCATTTACCCGCACCAGTGCTCAAAATATTGGAAGATAACCACGCAACAGGTAAGCTTGGCAGGTCTGAAGATGTAGCAAAGTTTATTCGTTTCCTTTCAAGTGACGATGCAGTTTGGATCACAGGCCAGCATTTAAATATTGATGGTGGATTCTTCGCTCATTTACCGACAACCGGACCCATAGCTGACTTCATGGCAAGCATAGCACCCAAAAAATAATTGCAATGCTGCCTGCTTATAAGTGCTTATAAAGTAAGATTTATTTAAAAGTGCACCTGTAAAGATAAGTAAAGGATATGACGGAATCCTGGGTAGTATAGAAAACACCTTAGAAAATCGATCGATTTTGGTTATGGGCAAGAAAGTCAATAATCTCATCATAAGGAATACCTCGAGTATTTTGATGCTTGAGAGATTTGAAACAGGCTCAAAATATTTATCATAGCATAACTTTTTGAAAAACAAGGCTCCTCCAAGGTTGGGCTGGAAAAGCAATTTTCTGAGAAACCGGACATTTGAAACGCGCGGGCAAAGAGTATTCGGCAAAAAATATTTGATAGATCTTTCAATAAATTATTTTTTTCTATAATCAGTTGATTACTTTGGGTTTAATTTAAAAATTTTCTTAACATTAGTCAATAAAGCATTAATCTCAACTTCGGACATGTTTAACTCATTTCTTAATAAGCCATTTATTTCAACAAACTGCAGGGAAGCAATATTCAGCCAGCGACGGACTGTGCGAAAATTTACTCCAAGTTCTTTTTTTACACCACACAAAGGTTTCCCTTCGGCTAAAAGTCTTAGAGCTTTTGTGACATTTTCTTCTGGTGACCGTAAGTCGTAAAATACTGTTCCTGTCCTGTTGCAAAAAGACTTTCTACATTTTTTACAAAGAAACCGACGCCCCGTTTTTTTACCTTTTCTATGGTATGTTCCGTTTGAAACAACATTCCCTTTGCCCTTAATGCCATACAAGGGGCAATCGGCATTTGGACATGCTGCTTCGCCCAGCTCATTATCTTTATTTTTTTCGAACTTATTACTCTCAGAGCGCTTATGACGTTCTAATGGTTGATATAATCGACCATGCCTGTCAACGATTAAGACGTCTGAAGCATCATCAACTATTAGGTCTTCAATACCGTTTATTTTATCTGATGAATATTTTTCTAATATTTCAATGGAGTTATTTGATGTTTTCAACTCAATAGCCGGCAACTTTTTAGAGTCGGGAGCTTTGATCAGACCATTTTCTTTTTTTATTTTATATTCTTCCAGCAGCCAATCCCAAGGACCGCCAGGTCTCATCGAAAAATCTAATTCGGCTTCATAGAGTTTATTGTAAACTTCCGATCTCTCCTGTTTATAACTTCCAACTATCCTCATGCCTATGGTGCTAAATAACTCGTGAACTTCCGTCATTGCTGTATACATGGCAATCAAGTATCTCTCTTTATTGCCAACTTCGGCAAAGCTTCGTACAGACTCTATAAGTTTATAGTACGCTACATTTAAGCTGGATATATATGAAGAAATAAATAAAAAAACTCCATCCTTGAGAGTAATGATATCACTGATACTTTTGACCGCAAGATAATTCTCCAATGATTCCTGCTTCTTTAGTTTAGCATAAACATCTTTTTTTATAGGCAACCAGATGCTGTGCCCAACATAATGTCCCCATGAGTCATAAATTATAAAGTTTAAATCTGGAACAATCATGGATGCCTTTTCTACAACATCCCTTTTCAGTGGTTTGAGTGTGCGGTAAATATCATGATGACACGAAAGCACCATTTTATATTGCTTGTCCGTTGTAATTTTTTCTTTAGTTAAAGTGAGGTCATCATATAATTTTCCAGTGCTTTTAAAAAGTTCGTTGGGCAAAGATTGTGCTACTACCGAAGAGTATGCAAACCACCTTTTCTGCAGGGAATACCAGAGGGGTTGGTCTGCATTAAGAGCCACACAAACCTGCATTGGAATACCGGTAAGCTCGGAAAGATCGTGAAGATTTTCCATACGAACACTACGACGGTTTGCTTCCCAATTTCTAAATTGGCGAACGCTTACCCCTATCAATTCTGAAACATATTCCTGGCTCAGCCCACGCCATTGTCTATAGTCTTTTATCAGAGACCCAAGGGATTTGTAGAGTTTCGGATTGTTATAGGAACTATTTGTTCCTCGTAAAGCAACCATAGCTTGCTTAAACTCCTTACACGAGAAAAGATAAAAAACATTAAATGTTTAAATAAATAAAAAAACTCCTGAGCGATTATATTTACTCTATAGCGGCTTTATAGGTCGGAAGCAATTGACTCAAGCAATATACAAGATTTGATTTACTGAGCATAGATTTCCTTGTCAACAACAAAGAATTCAACAGCCTTCCAGTATCATTTCGATGTTTATCTTTTTGAAAAAGCGGCCATTTTATTAATAATTATTTTAATGGGGGATTCATCTACATGAATCAGCTCTTTTGTTGTTTCATGTCTTGCCTGACTGATCAGTATAGTTATTACTATCCTCAAAAGAGCTGGTTCATGTAGATGAAGTAGATGTTTATAATAACGATAAAGGTGGAAGGAGTTAGAAGAAGAAATGAAACGTATGAGAATTTTAAGGAATCGGGGGTTATTGTGTTTGTTGTTCGTTCTGCTATTGTATGGTGGCGCTGTTTTCGCTGTGGACTTACCCAAGACTATTGATAAGACTAACTGCAGTCAATACAAAGACATTCTCTTTCCGGCTATGTACCGAGCAGTTGAAAAAGGTGACTATGTTATTACACCGGGGAAAATAAACTTCAGATACAAACATAATGAAAGCTTTCTTGCAGCAAGCGCAAAAAATGAAGGCAAATTCGACATAAGCCCAAATGGCGATTTGCTTGATAAGCGCACCGGGAAATACCCGGAAAATATTTACGGTTATCCTTTTCCCAATATAGATCTCAAAGATCCCAAGGCCGGGGCAAAGATCATGTATAACTTCAATTTCCAGAGATATCGTCTTATGGGCTCAAAAGATAAAATCCGTGTCATGTGGATAGACGAAAAAGGAGAAGAACGTTATGTCCAGGGTGTGGATAGTCGACTTTATATGAATGGCCGGCCGCAAGGTCATGAAATAAAAAATTCCGACAAGGTTCTTACCTATGAATTTGAGAATGTTCTGGAACCGATGAGCGTCAAAGGCACCAATACATTGTCTTGTGTTTATTATGATAAAAGGGAAGACACCAACTATGCCTATGTTCCTGCCATTAGAAGGATTCGTCAAACTACTTCAACGGCGAGATCGGATCCCTATATGGGCTCTGATGCATGGTGGGATACAAATTATATGTGGGCAGGAAAAGACAGTACCATGACATGGAAGTATGTGGGAGAAAAAACCGTGCTTGCTTCTTTTACCAGTCCGAATATGCTGCCTGTGCAGGAATTACCTGATGGAAGGATGACCATGGCATTCCCCTATACCGGCAATCATATCAAGTTCGGATTTGAAGATCCAAAATGGAAGGGGGCATCCTGGGCTCCTCTTAATATTACCTATGTTCCAAGAAAAGTATGGGTTGTTGAACAAAGGCCAAAGGATCCGTATTATAATTGGGGATTGCACATCAATTACGTTGACCAGGAAACTTATACCATATGGTACAAGGAGGTACATGAAAAATCCGGTGATTTCCGGCTATGGCTCTCTCTTATTGTGCATTACAGCGAGAGCCCAAGCGGAAAAAACAATACAGGGGATCGTGATGCCCAGCTTTATATTGACGAAAAATCTCGGCATGCTACATGTACTAGCCGATCGCCATACCCGGAAGGATTCATATATATGCCGGCTTCGCAACTGGATACCAGTTATTTTAGCGTGAATAATTTCTTGATGTTGTCTAAATAAGATGCCTATACAAAAAGTTGTTTTGCAAAAGCGGGAGAGAGGGGAAACTTCCTCTCTCCCGCCTCTTGAATTAAGTTCAAACGGTTTCAACACCATACTTGGCCTGAAATTATTCTTTAGAGCCACTGCTGTTTCATACCCGCATATTTGGTTTCGCCAAGCGACAGAGCACTCACACACCTGATGTTATCCTCATAACTGCGGAGGCTCCTTAATCAACCAACTTAAATTCATATCTTTTTATATTATCGTTAAACTTTCCGCTCCGGAAAAGAAACTTCCAACCATTTCAAAGGATATTATATTATAGCCTCTATTGCCAAAAAGAATAAACATCCTGAAGTAGATTAAAGATATTACATTATCTTATTGAAATCGGCTGTTGCGGATGATATTTTACGATAGCGTTGTTTTTTAGAATAATTGCTTTTCCTGGAGATTAATATGGACAACTGGACATTCGGTTTTACTATGGTAATCGTAGGGATGGGCGGCACACTTGTAGTGCTTTCACTCTTTGCCATACTCATGGTTATCCTTAAAAAAATTTTCCCGGCCAGTAAACATAAAGTGAGCGAATAATGTTTAATTCTATTTTGAATGGATTGAGCGGTCTCGGAGCGGGTTTTGTGAATATGCACTGGGCTAACCCAGTTATGATTATTGTCGGATGCATTCTCCTTTATCTTGGCATAAAAAAAGATGTTGAACCCCTTTTACTTGTGCCGATTGGCTTTGGAGCAATCCTTGTAAACATTCCCCTTTCAGGCCTTATGGAAGAAGGAGGGTTTTTAAAGACGATCTATGATATGGGAGTTTCAAACGAAATATTTCCCCTTCTTATATTTATCGGCATTGGTGCCATGACTGATTTCGGGCCACTTCTTGAAAACCCTAAAATATTTCTTTTGGGAGCAGCCGGTCAGTTCGGCATGTTTTTAACAATCGGTCTTGCCCTGTTTTTCGGCTTTTCCAAACTGGATGCCGTTGCTATAGGCGTAATTGGAGCATGTGACGGCCCTACTGCCATTTATGTAACTTCAAAATATGCTCCACATCTTTTAGGGGCGGTCTCCGTAGCTGCTTATTCCTATATGGCGCTTGTTCCTGTGATCCAGCCTCCTATCATGAGGCTGCTTACCACAGAAAAAGAGCGGGTTATCACTATGGATTCAAAAACACAACCCGTATCAAAAACGGCAAAAATAATCTTTCCTATATTAGTAACTGTGATAGGAGGATTAATTGCTCCAAAAGGGCTTCCGCTTCTTGGAACAATAATGCTGGGAAACCTTATGAAAGAATCCGGGGTCGTAAGCCGCCTTGCAAAAGCGTCCGAAAACGAAATCGCAAATGTCGTAACCCTGTTACTTGGAATATCAATCGGGGCTACCATGAACGGTGAACTTTTTTTAAAACCACAGACTCTTCTTATTCTTGCATTCGGCTTTGTTGCCATCTGCCTTGATACGGTCTGCGGTGTTTTATTCGGAAAGCTTATGAATGTTGTAACTGGCGGTAAAGTCAATCCTCTTATAGGAGCAGCAGGCATTTCCGCCTATCCTATGGCAGCCAGGGTTGTTCAGCGCGAAGGGCTAAAGTATAACCGGTTCAATTTTCTTCTTATGCATGCAGCAGGAGCAAACACAGGAGGACAGGTCGGTTCGGTTATTGCTACCGCCATCATGCTTTCCATACTTCATGGCATGGGTATAATTTCGTAAATTAGGGCGTTTTGTAATTGGCTCTATTGGCTGTAATTTAACAGCACAAAGGGAAAGGTATATGCCATCTGATTTTCTCATAAAACCGGCTTTCTATATATATAATATGTGCTGGAAGATAATTATCCCCCTATTGCGTTTTAATAAAAGGCTTGCAGACGGCTTTTTACAGAGAACCCTTAAAGAAAAGCCTTTAAAAGCCGATCTGTGGCTTCAGGCAGCATCAGCAGGAGAAGCATATTTAGCTGTTGAGATTCTGAAAAATATAAAATTTAACCGACCGGTAAACGTTCTGCTCACATCAGGCACGAAACAGGGATTCGACATTCTTGAACGCTTAATAAAGCAAATCAATGATAAACATATTACTGCACGAACCTCTTACTTTTTTTTTGATCAACCGGATCTGATGGAAAAAGCCGTAAATACAATCAGCCCTGAAATAATGATTCTTCTTGAATCCGAGCTATGGCCGGGGCATCTTATGGCGCTAAAAAAATCCGGATGCAAAACAATAATAATTAACGGAAGAATAACTGATAAAAGTTTAAAAAAATATCTTCTCTGGAAATCTTTCTGGAATATGATCGGACCCGACAGAATATATGCAATATCCGAAAATGATGCTAAGCGTTTTACAGTTTTATTTGGAAACAAATCTGTAGAAGTTATGCCAAATATTAAATTCGATAGATTCGGCGACAACGAACTTGAACCTTTAACAAAAAATCCCATAGAAGAATTGCTAAAGCATAATGCTCCGTTTATAGTACTTGGCTCTATCAGAAAAGAAGAAGAAACTCTTATTGAAAAAATTATTCTTGATATTCTTAAAAGAGAGCCGGATACAGTAATAGGCCTTTTTCCACGTCATATACATAGAATAAGACATTGGGAAAACACCTTAAACCGCATTAATATAAAATGGACTCTCAGATCAAAAACATCAAACCAGGTCTCAGATGAAAGCGTAATACTGTGGGATACATTCGGAGAGCTTATTCATGCTTATAAATATGCAAGGGCGGCTTTTATAGGCGGCAGTCTCGCACCTTTAGGCGGTCAAAATTTTATCGAAGCATTAGATTGCGGAATAGTTCCGGTTATAGGACCATACTGGGATAATTTTTCATGGGTAGGCCAACAAATCGCAGATGAAGGCCTGATAAGGGTTGCAGCAAACTGGCAGAAAGCAGCAGATATACTGATAGAACAGATCAGCAATCCACCCTCCCGCGAAAAAACAAAATCTGCAGCCAATGACTATATGAAACGCAGACAGGGCGGTACAGCCTTTTCGTGCAGTGTAATTGCAAACTTTTTAAACAAGCTGCACCAGTAAAATACAGGTGCGTTTGTTAACAAACTCCAAAGAATATTGACGATATCCTCCACAAAAATGCCAGCTGCTCAAGCTATCTGGATTATGTGGAACAGATTTCATTGATTCTATTTCTGAAACATCCGGTTGATTTCGCGAAGGACAAGAAAACAGCGGCAAATACTACACGCCTCGTTTGCTCATAAGCGTGAAATTCGCCTTTTTTTTGCATTTTTTCACGATTATGTTGACAAAAGAGTGAAAAAACATACGTTGTAATTATGGCAAAAACATTACATGTTTTTAATACAATCAATCGCTTAAGAGAACGTTAGAGCCACTTTCAAAACGTTTCAGTTTGGTCAAGGTCAAGGCGGGTGAAAATTTTAACCGCAGGAATACATGGGGTATTTCGAGGATTAAAATTTTAACCCAACGCAGAGATCGGCCAAAATGGGACGTTTTGAAACTGGCTCGTTATTATATTGCGTCTGTCGGTAAACAATCACTTCTGAAATTATTGAAGCAAAAAACCTCGCGCGGGTTGTTTCTTATATCAATACAAAAGCCAAAGAACATGAGCTTACTCTTGATGTTATTCTGTCGCTTCACAAAATGCTTATAGCAAATATCAGGGAGGATATAGCCGGAAGATTCCGCAACAACGGTGAGTGGGTCATGGTTACAAACCACATAGCGCCGGACTCCAAAGAAATAGTAGAAAGATTGGAAAAAATGCTTTCGGGGTATAACGCAAACAGCAGCGATAATATTATAAAACGTATTGCACTGCTACATCTTACTTTTGAGCACACCCATCCGTTTGTTGATGGTAATGGCCGTATCGGAAGAGTAATTAATAATTATTTACTTATACGTGAAGGTTTTGTGCCGGTTAATATTAAATTCATTGACAGAAAGATATACTATGAAGCGTTTAAGGAATTTGACGAAAAAGGTACTGCCAAAATCATGGAGGAAATACTCGGCAAAGCGCTTACAAACAGTTATTACAAGAGACTTGCGTATCTGGAAGGAGCGCATATCATGACACTTGCTGAATATGCAAAGAAAAACAAAATATCACACTCTAATTTAATAAATAAAGCGAATCGTCAAACCATAGAAGCTTTTCTTGAAAAAGGCGTTTGGAAGATTGGAGTTAGTAAAAATAAATCATGAATGAAGCGGATCAAGACAACCATTAACAATTGCATCTACTCCATATTATAATATCCGATACAACGGAACCTTACGATTCCCCTCTTGCCTTCTGCTAATATTTTTGTTAATGTATTAAATATATTAACAGGATTCACGTATGGGGGGAGTAACTCCATAAATTCAAGCCCATGCCTGGCGCACACAAGTCATCCCGGCCGACTCGTTACGCTCTCAGCTGAATTCTGTGCTATGTGGTAGATTAATCATATAATACCTAAATGGTGAAAAAATGAGAAAAACATTTGAAGTTAAAAAAACAGCAAAATCGGGCACTGAAATGGATAAAATTTTTGACGGTAAAATGATAGCAAAATTGGGCACTGAAAAAAATCCAGCTGTAGTGAATGTACAAACAGAAGAAAGAGTGAAAGAATTAGAGACAGTATTTGATGAAAACGGCTGGGAATATAAAATTGAACTGGAACCAGATAAACCTGAAGATATCAAAGCACTAGAGATATTGCTGAATCCACTTAAAACAAAATTTACCGAAAAGAAGGTGGGACGCAATGAACCCTGCCCATGTGGAAGCGGTAAAAAGTATAAAAAATGCTGTAGCAACTAGTCTTTTTTTACATTCTATTGAATAACTTTGTTAATATTATAATATCTTTAAACTCATCAGTAAGGTTTGAATTTGATATTAGCAGCCTCAACGCCCTCTGGTCTTTCAGGAAACTATTAAATATATTGTCATGTGACAAATATAACTAAAAGATGTATTATTAACCAATAATAATTAAATATGAAGGAGTTAAAAATGGAAGAAGCAAAAGGATTGAAGAAACCGGTAAAGCTGAAAAATGAGCTGGCAAAGTTTCTGGGAGCAACAGAACTTCCCAGGACAGAGATTACCAAAAAACTATGGGACTATATTAAAGCGAATAAACTTCAGACAAAAACCGAAAATGGAAAGCCTGAGAACGCAGGCAAGTTCATTGTGGCTGATGCGAGTTTGCTCCCGATTTTTAAAAACACAAAATCCAAAAGCAAATCAGGCAAGATCACTGACCTTACAAATATGAAAGAAGGCCAGACAATCGACATGATGCAGATGGCCGCTGTTGTCGGAGCAAACATAGAATAAGCTTAAAGTGCCTGGCTAAAATATGAATTATGCATTTGAGCAGTAGCTCGCGTGGTGCCGATGTCGGAGCAGCGATTCGTTTTCTGGCTTTTACCGTTGCGGCGCGATACCTTTTTCGTTTGCTCCGACAGCGTCTTCGCCAAGCTTGACACACTTTACGACAAAACCAAAAAGCTCGAAAAACCATTTGTTTTCAAAAACCGGCTGATCTTGAGGAAAGCTTTTTATTTCGCTTCTGTTTTTACCAGTTTATTCATAATAAATGACTTAAAGGAATTATCATCCTTAAAATGAACTGCTGAACCAACAACAATAAGATCAACAGGAAATTTATATTTCCCCCCCATTCTGGCAAAATCTTTTTCTGTTGTTATAATAAATTGTGCATCTTGTTTTTTTGCTGATTGCGATATTTTTTCAATATCATCGGCAGAATAATAATAGTGATCGGGAAATCCATAAAAATTAACAAGTTCACATTTAAATTCTTCAATGGTTTTCCTGAAGTGCTCATTTACCGCTATCCCCGAAAAAGCCACGACCTTTTTCCCTGCCATACGATCATAATCTTTTGACAATTCATTTCCAAAGATAGATACCCAATCAGCATTGCTTTCTTTCCCGGCATTAAAAAAATAATAAGAATTATAAGTTTCAAAAATTGCCTGGCTTTTCGAAATATTATTAAGCAGATTTAATACTTTGCTATTATCTGAAGATGATCTTGTAAGGATAAATGTATCGGCCCTTTTAGCTGATGCAGCTGGCTCTCTTAAAATACCTCTTGGTATAAGATGAAAATTGCCAAAAGGGCGGCTGTGATCTAAAAGGAGAATATCAATGTCACGAAAAAGTTTTATATGCTGAAACCCATCATCTAAAAGAATAATATCAATGTCAAAATTTTTTATCGCCATCCACCCTGATTCATACCTGTTTTGCCCGACTACAACAGGAATATTCTCAAGCCTGGCTGCCATCATAAAAGGCTCATCCCCTGATAGTTCAGGACCCATAAGCATTTCTTTACCGTTACTTACAATTCCTCCTTTTTTTTCAAATTTTCCTCTGTATCCCCTGCTGACAACTGCAACTTTATATCCATACCCAACAAGCAATTTGGCAAGATATATTGTCATGGGCGTTTTCCCGGTCCCTCCGACTGTAACATTACCAACAGAAATAACCTTACATGGAAGTCTTTTTTGTTTAAATATGCCTTTACTGTATAATGCACATCTTATTTTAACCAGGATGCCGTATAAAACTGAAAAAACAAACAGCAAGGATTCAAGAAGAAAAAGCTGACTTTCCCCTCCGGAATACATAACTGCCTCAATTTTTTTTCTGATTATATTCATGAAATCACAGCATAAAATCAAAGAAATATATATCACTGAAATGCCATACTAAGGGTTCTTTGAATAACATCCGGTCTAAAGTCTTATTGAGGAGGTATAGGGAACAAATATCAGTTACTCGAGATTCCAAAAAACACTATTCGGCATTAAGAAGCGTAAATATACCAAAACCTAAAAATACCAGGTTTGGAACCAAAGCGGCAATTAGGGGATTAAGAATACCTCCTTCACCAAGCGAAATACAGAAACCAAAAAAAACCCAATAAGAAAAAGCCGCTCCTATTCCATATACTATATTTACAGACAGGCTTTCTTTAGCTTTCAACCTGAAAGCTATTCCCGTACCAATAAAACACATTATTATACAAATAAATGGAAAAGAAAGCTTAGCATAAAAATCAGTACGATAGGTTGTTGCATCATACCCTTCAGACTCAATTCTTTTAATATAATCATAAAGCTCGACAGCACTCATAGCTTCCGATTTCACAGCAACTACTCCTATCTCTTCCGGTGAAAAATCAAGATGTTCTACAAGTTGTTTGTGAAAGGAGATTTTGCTGTTATTTTTATCAAGTTTCTGTTCAATAATATCATATAATGTCCAGTTACCTTGGTTAAAAACTCCCTTTTCGCTGTCAATCCTTCTTACTGCTCGAAAATTATCATCAAAGAAATATAGCGTAATGCCATGGATAGTCTTTTTTGATGAATTATAAAATTCTATATGCGATATTAAATTATGGCCCTTTATCCAAATATCTTTTTCTTTCAGGGCTATAGTAGATTTTTTAAGTTTTGCCTGCGCCCATATTTTTTCCACTCTACTTTGTGTTATCGGAACAGCTACCTCTGATAAAAAAATAATTATAAAAAAAAATGTAACCCCTATTAAAAGTATGGGCCTCAAGAGATAATATATACTGATTCCACCACTTTTTAATGCCACAATTTCGTTATTTTTACTCATCAGGCCAAATGTTACAAGGATAGATAATAAAACACCAAGAGGAATGAATTGGGCGATCGGCATTTTTGAAATAAAACAAAAAAAGGCCTTTGGAAAAGAAAGGCCCGATTCAAAAAAAATTTCTGTTTCATCAAAAAAATCCACCACAATATATATCCCTATAATTGCAGCAATGATAATGCAAAAGTATTTAAGAATCTCCTTTTTTAAATATCTATCTATTATAGACATAAGTACATACTCTCATATTTTATATCGAGTCTTTGAAAAACGCTCATTTTTCTTTAATAAAATGTAATTTTATTCTTTCAAATAAATCTATAACTGCAAAAAAATTGACGGGTCGTTCATTTGCTGTTCTTATAAAAAGATATATGCCTATACCACCTATCAATATATTTGGAACCCACATCCCGACAAATGGGGGATAGAATCTACTCTCTCCTAATGCATAACCAATTGAAAGAATAAGATAGTAAAGCAAAAAGAAAATAAGGCCAAGCCCCAAACCGAATGAACGCGTTGCAGATTTTAGCTGAGTGCCAAGTGCTACTGAAAGAATGCCCAAAACAAAGCATGCAAAAGGAACAGAAAATTTCTTATGAAGCTCAAAAAGAGCATTATAATATTTTGAGTTTTTAATCTTGAAATTATCAATGTAATCTATAAGCTCATTAAAAAACAGCTTCTTTTCATCTATTCTTTGCCCCTTTTTTTCAATTTCCGAAAAGGCGTTCTTTAGATCAAGATTAATATCATATGTGTCAAAACCAATGGAATTGACCGATTTTTTTTTCGAGCTGACCTGATTTATGACTCCATCAAAAAGCCTTAATCTGAAAGATAATTTGTCTTTTTCAAAAAACAGAATCCCTCTTGGAGCAATAATTGTGCTGGCCATATCTTCAGAACGGTGATCTTCTACAAAAACATCAAGAAGTTCATCATCTTTTAAATTAATTTTATTTACATAAAGCATAATGTTCTTAAAATTATCATTGAATGTTCTCTCTTTGAGTCCTATCTCAAAATTTGTCTGAGCAATTTCCATTGTCAGCTTTTCAATGGATAATCTACCCCAAGGCATTGCATAAACAGAAATTAAAAAGGTAAGGATACAACCAATAAAACAGAAAATAAGCACGGGTGGGAGCAAGCCGTAAATACTTATACCACCTGTTTTTAAAGCTATTATTTCATTGTCGCTTGAGAATCGTAAAAAAGTAAGAAGAATGGCCATCATAACGGACATCGGAATTACAAATACGAGAAAATTGGGGATAATATAAAGAAACATCAATCCGATTTTAGACAGGCTCATATTATAATTAACAACAAGATTCGTTACGAAAAGTATTTTTGCCATCAAAAAGAGAAAAGTAAAAAAAAGTGTATTGATGGCAAAAGGAGACAACATCTCTTTAAACAGATATCTGCTGACAATAGTGTTGATTTTCATTTTGTGTCGCCGGTTCCAAACTGCATCTGGTATAGCTTGTAATATTCGCCTTTTTTAGCTATAAGTTCTTCATGCTCGCCCTCTTCCACAATACAGCCGTTAACAATTACAATTATTTTGTTCGCATATGCAATTGTTGACAATCTATGCGCAATAACAAACGTTGTTCGTCCTTTCATCAGGTTTTCAAGTGCTTTTTGAACAAGTCTTTCAGCTTCCGTATCAAGCGAAGAAGTGGCTTCGTCAAGTATTAAAATAGGTGCATCCTTTATTAGCGCTCTTGCTATACATATTCTCTGCTTTTCTCCTCCTGAAAGGCGTCCTCCTAGTTCACCAAGCATTGTATTAAATTTGTCCGGAAAACCCTGTATAAAATCGTAAGCGTACGCCGCTCTTGCGGCCATTTCAATATCTTTGTCGGATGCATTCCAGTTGCCATAGGCTATATTATTTCTAACAGTATCATTGAAAAGTATCGGCTCCTGTGTAACTATTGCTATCTGATCACGCAGAGATGAAATTGAAGTTTTTCTAATATCAACTCCATCTATAGATAAAGAGCCGACGCTAACATCATAAAACCTTGGGATAAGATTTACAAGAGAGGTTTTGCCGCCCCCGCTCATACCGACAAGAGCAACTATTTCTCCTGGATTTACTTTCAGGTTGATATTTTTTAAAACCATAAAATCCTTATATTTGAATGAAACATCCTCAAATGTTACATTGTGGAATCCGCGTTTCAATTCAACAGGATTTTCATCTTCTTTGATTTCCGAATCTTTTTCTATAATATCAAATATTCTGTCTGTTGCAGCAAGACCCTGTTGAAGCTGATTATTAAGCTTGCTCAGTTTTTTTACGGGGTCATACAGCATCACAACAGCAGCAAGAAAAGATACAAAAGTCCCTGTAGTATATACACCCGAAATAACTCTGGAGCCACCATACCATATGACAAAAGCTATTCCCAGTCCGCCAAGAAATTCCATTATGGGAGAAGTAAGAGAACTTGCTTTTACCTGCTTCATTTCAACCCTGTAAAGTCTGAGAGTTTTGTCATAGAAGCGTTTTTTCTCATAACTTTCCATACCGAAAGCTTTTACTATTTTGTTTCCGGAAAATGTTTCATGCAGAAATGAACTCATATCTGCAATAGCCTCAAGGCAACTTGTGCTGACCCGCCTTACTTTTCTTCCCAGAGATACAATTGGATAAAAAGCCAATGGTAGAATAAGGAAAGCAAACAATGCGAGTTCCCAAATCTGATAAAAAATGACGAATAACAGTCCTATCAATGTGAAGCAGTCTCTCACGGAAGTTGTAATTAATGAAGATACCATTGCTTTAATTACAGTTACATCATTTGTAACACGAGACATCAATGTGCCTGTTTTTTCTTTATGAAAAAACGAAAGCGAAAGATCCTGTATATGGTCGTATAGACGGTTTCTTAAGCGCCTTATGATATTTTGGCTGACACGGCTCATAAGATATTCCTGCCCATACATTCCTAAACCGCGTGCAAAATAGATAAAAATAACCGCCAGCGGAATCAGTTTAAGCATACGGGTATCTTTATTTATAAATACATCGTCAAGAGCTGGTTTTATTAAATATGCCGAAACGGCAGTACTTCCTGCAACTACAAGAAGACATAGTACAGCAAGAAAAAGTGTAACCCAGCTTTCTTTAACAAGTTTGATAATCTCAATATGTCTTGGTTTAAAAAATGATGATTTTATTTTTTTTGTACTCATTTATAAAAAACCTTATTTTGATATTTGCAGCATTGACAAAGCAATATCAGCTACTCTCTCAGAAGCTCCTGCACCTCCGAGTATATCCCTGATGCCAGCAAGATCGTTTCTCATAGTTTCAAGTTCATCAGGGTTGTTAAGCATTTTTAAGGCTTCATATGCAATATTTGCCGACGTTGCTTTTCCCTGTATTAATTCAGGTACTATTTGTCTTCCTGCAACAAGATTAACAAGACAAATGTTTGATACCTTTATTAGTGCTTTTCCAAGCAGATAGCTAACAGCAGAAACCTTATAAATTATTATCATGGGAACACCTGCAATTCCAGCCTCCAGTGTTACTGTCCCTGAAGCTGCTATAACAAGCGAGCACTTTTTTAAAATTTGTTCTGTTCCTTCTGAAATAATATTATAATTAAAAAAGCCTTGTTCCCTAATTATTTTTTCAACATGTTGCCTTTTAACTGTTGATGCAAGAGAAACCGTTATTTCAATATCTTTTATTTTTTTATTAATCAAGACAGCTGCCTCAAGCATAACAGGCAGATGTCTTGCGACCTCACTGTCACGCGAGCCTGGTAAAAGACCCAGTACTTGAGTATCTGTTTTCTTTTTGTTTTCAGGAACATAAATTTCTCCATCAAGCAAAGGATGTCCCACATATGTTACGGGAATGCCGTGCTTTTTGAAAAAGTCTTTCTCGAAAGGAAGGATTACTGCCAGATGATTTACAAGGTTTTTTAATTTCTTAACCCTGCCCTGTCTCCACGCCCAAACCTGTGGGCTGATATAATACAAAACAGGTATGCCAAGTTTTTTTGCGGCAGCAGCAATATGAAGATTGAAATCCGGGAAATCAATTAATATGAGAAGATCGGGTTTTAATGTTTTAAGAGCCTTTTTTGCATCAGCCATACCTTTAATAAGAGAAATTATTTTGGATACAACCTCGGTTATTCCAACTACAGAAAGGGTTGAGGCATCCTTAATGATTTTAACTCCGGCTTCTTTGAGTAAATTCCCTCCGATGCCAAAGAAAAACAACCCGTTCTTTTTTTCTTTTATAGCCTTTATAAGTCGAGAGCCGTGAAGATCACCGGATGCTTCCCCTGCAATTATCATAATTCTCTTAACATCAGAGAAATGACTCATAGAATTAAAGACCTATTAATTGTTTTTGGGAATAATCGATTTGCTCCATTATGCTTAACGCAACCTTTAAGGCATCTCGTCCAACCTGGCCTGTAACTTCAGGGTCCTCTCTATTGCCAACAGCCTTAACAAAGGCTGCCAGCTCATCTTTCAAAGCATCACCTTTTGTAAAGCATAGATTTTTTATTTCCATGCCGGGTATAAGGCTGTTTATCTCATCAGCATTTTTACGAACAATACTTATTTCGTGGTTTGCAAAATCAACCGATATATATGCATCCTGCTGAAACAATCTTGTTTTTCGTTCGTTTTTAGTTGAAATTCTGCTTGCCGTAACATTTGCTACACATCCGTTTTCAAATTCCATCCGGGTATTTGCTATGTCAACCTGATCTGTTATAACGGCTGTTCCGGCTGCATGAATATTTTTAATTTCCGATTTTACAAGGCTGGCAATAATATCTATATCATGTATCATAAGATCAAGTACAACACTCACATCAATTCCACGTTCCTTAAAAACACTTAAACGATGTGATTCTATAAACCTGGGATTGTGCACAATATCTTTAAGCGCAAGGACAGCGGGATTAAACCGTTCCAAATGCCCAACCTGAATAATAAGACCTCTTTTTTCAGAAATACTTATCAGCTCGTCGGCTTGCTTAAGTGTTGTTGTAATAGGTTTTTCAATAAGAACATCAATATCATTTTCCAGAAAATCTTTGCTTATCGAAAAATGAGCACGAGTAGGAACCACAATGCTTACGGCTTCCACTTTACCAATAAGATCATGATAATTTTTATAAGCTTTTGTGTTTGCGCTGTTTGCAACCTTCGCAGCCTGCAATCCATCAACATCAACCACTCCCACAAGCTCTACATCACCCATCTGAGAATATTTTTCTGCATGATATTTCCCAAGATAACCAGCCCCTACAACGCCTATACGCACTTTTTTCATTTAGTCTTCCAACTATAAGGTATTATTCTATACAGAAACAGCAACTATACTTATCCCGACCTTGTCGGCAAGCATGATCATATCTTCTCTATCGAATACAACAGCTTTATTTGCTTCTACGGCAAGAGCTTTGACTCCTGATTCATACATCGTATTTATGGTTTGAACACCCACAGCCGGCATATCAAATCTAGTATCCTGCTCAGGTTTGCATACCTTTACGATAACGGCTTCACCGTTTCCAAGCTTTCCGCCTCTTCTTATGGTTGCATCGGTGCCGTCAATAGCCTCAACAGCGAGAACCGATCCACCACAGACTACAACACATTGGCCAATATCAAGACGACCTATTTCTTTTGCAATATGCAATCCAATTTCAATATCCGCTTTTTCGCCCCTTGATGGCTTCCGCTTAGTCCAGCAACCCTCTTGCGCCAGAAGATCGGGAAGCAAAAATGTTGATGCTTTAACAATGATCCCTTCTTTTTCAAGCATACCTGCGAATGCACTCAATAACCCGTCATCGTGTGTGCTTTTCATATGCATAATAAGTGAGATCGCCTTAATATCGGGCTTAACATCAGAAAACATTCTCGTTTTTTTTATAGCACCGAGCATCACGACTTCTTTTATATCGTTTTTTTTAAAAAAATTAACCAGGCGTTTAACCTGACCAAGGTGCAGCCATTCAATTTTTTCAACTTGTTCTTTAAGTATTTCCTCCGCCTCATTAATAAATGCTGCTGCATATACCAAAAGGCCTTTTGATCCGGCTATCTTTGAAAAAATTATGGGGAACTGACCGCTCCCCGCAATAAGTCCAATTTTTTTCTTAATTAAATTAGCCACTATCAGTCCTGATAATTATTATGAAGAGGAGGCGAGGATTCAGGGAATCAAGTGCTCAGGGAAAAACCTTATATAATCTCTATCCCTGGAACCCTTCTGTCTGAAAGAATATTAAACTACAGTCTTAGTCTAAAGGTAAATGTTTTTTCACATTCTCAATTATCTTGAAACTCCCCGCTTTGACGCCATTACAAAATTAATAAAGTTAACAACCTCCGGAACCTGCTCGACTTCAGCCTTGACTCTTTCAATAGCCTGATTTACTGTAAGCCCGATTCGAAAAAATATTCTATACGTTTTTTTCAACAGGGATAATGTGTTGGGGGAAAATCCATGGCGTTTTAAGCCGACAGTGTTTAAACCATGCAATTCAACTCGCTGACCAGCTGCGATAACATATGGAGGCACATCCTTAACTACTGCCGATAATCCGCTGATAAAAGCGTATTCTCCGATTTTAACAAACTGATGTATCGCAACAAGACCACCTATTGTAGCATAATCTCCAATGGTTATATGCCCGGCAAGAGTGGCGTTATTTGCCATTATAACCCTGCGTCCTGTCTTACAGTCATGTGCTATATGGGTATAAGCCATTAAAAAATTTTCTTCTCCGACCTCCGTAATACCACCACCAAACTCGGTCCCTCTATGAATTGTAACAAACTCTCTGATTATCGAGCCAGGACCTATCTTAACATAGGTCTTTTCGCCTTTAAATTTAAGTGATTGAGGCGCCGCCCCTATTGCTGCATATTGATATATTTGACAGTCTCGGCCAATTTCAACAAAAGGATCTATTACAACATGCGGACCTATCACAGCACCCGAACCTATAAATACATTATCTCCGATTATTGAATACGGACCTATATCAACATTTGAATCTATTTCAGCGCCCGAATCTACAATAGCAGTTTCATGAATCATATTTTTTCTCCAAAAGCGGCCATCAACTCAGCCTCAGCCACACACTTACCATCAACTTTTGCCACACCGGCTATTTTTGCAACTTTAGTTCTCATATTTAAAATTTTAATATCAAAAATAATTTGATCACCCGGAACAACCGGTTTTCTAAATCTAACTTTGTCCATTCCCATAAAATAAATAGGATCCCCGTATTTTTTTTCTTGCTTGGATGCAACAAACAATACTCCCCCTGCTTGCGCCATAGCTTCTATAATAAGGACTCCGGGCATAATTGGCATTCCAGGGAAATGCCCTTGAAAAAACTGTTCATTAATCGTAACATTTTTCAAAGCTACTATCTTCTCGCCTTCAACAAGTTCAAGTATTCTATCAATCAAAATAAACGGGTACCTGTGAGGCAATATTTTCATTATTTCCGTTACATCAAGAATTTTCTCCATTTTCTCTCCATCAAAATAACAGCAATATTTATGGCTGAAATATATACTGTATTGGAACTATTCCGGCTGATTTATTTATTTTCTTGTTTCTCTATCCGGTTCAATCGCTTTTCAATATCAAAAAGCTTACTTCTTATTTCAGGAAGTTTAGGAATAACATTTTGAACTCTAAGCCACAACCTATGTGGAATTGCAGGGGCACCTGTCATAATCTCACCGTTTTTAACAGATCTGATAACACCGGATTTAGCAGCAATAGTTACATTATCTCCTATAACGATATGATCGCCAATCACCGCCTGCCCGGATATAATTGAATGCTTTCCTATTGATGCGCTTCCGCCAATAACTACTTGAGCTATAAGCAAAGTATCTTCTCCAACTGTTACATTATGCGCTATATGAACCAGATTATCCGTTTTTACCCCGCGGCATATCCATGTTTTGCCGAATGTTGCTCTGTCTATCGTGTTGCCGGCACCAATTTCAACATCATCATCTATCTGCACTATACCCATATGAGGAATTTTATAATGTATGTTCCCGTCCGAAGAATAACCGAATCCGTCACTCCCTATAACAGAACCTGCCTGAATTATAACTCTGTTCCCAATTTTACACCGCTCAAGAACAGATACATTGGAATAAATCTTAACGTCATCTCCGATAACAACACCATCTCCAATATAAGAGCAGGAATAAATTGAAACGCGGTCCCCTATAATGACGTTATTACCAATCACCGCATTTGGAGCTACAGACACACCTTTGCCGCATTTAAAACCTTCTCCAACATGAGCAGATGAACTGATCCCACAGTTAAGCATAGATGGAGGATAAAATATATTTAACACCTTAATAAATGCAATATGTGGCTGCTCAACCTGTATGAGGTTTTTTGAAGGTTCATTATATCCATGCGGAACAATAACTGCTCCGGCACTACTTTCTTTTATTATACTTAAAAATCTGGCAGTTCCTGCAAAAGTTATATCATTTTCTTTTGCATCTTCAAAAGGAGCCGCTTTATTAATCATTTTCTTAGAATCGCCGATAAGCTTGCCTTCAATCATTCCAGCAAGTTCGGCAAGTGATAATTCCATTATAGCATACCTTTTATATCATCTTATAAATACATGATGATCTCGTAAATAATAGGGGCGTATAGCAATACGCCCCTACCTTATAGACATCTATGAATTTTTACTTTACTGATTTCGGCGCAGGTTTTGTGTTTAATTTTTGTATAATCCTATCAGTAATATCTGCAGAAGCTGGTGAATAAAATACTCCGGCTTCATTCTTTTCAATGATAATTTGATAGTCGTCTTTTTTGCCGATTTCAGCAACAATAAGATCAACTTCATTTTTCAAGCTGATAAAAAAATCAGATTGAAGCTTTTTAATTTCGGAAGTATATTTTTTTTCGAGATTCTTAAAATCGATATATTTTATCTGAAGTTCACGCTCTTTCTCATCTCTTGCATCCTTATTTGCAACCATTGCTTCTTTGTCATACTTTTTTTTCATCTCATCAATTTCAGCACCCCTTTTTTTAAGGTCGGCCTCCATTTTTTCTCCCTGTTTTTTTATTTCTGCCCGGCCGGATTTTCCGGTATTTGATTCCTCGAGAATTTTCCTGAAATCTACAATTCCAATTTTGGCAACATCTGCTGCATAAGCATAAATCCCAAGAATAAAAAAAAGCGCTACACTAACAAAAACAATTTTATTAATTAACCGCATTATAAATCCCCCTTATTATATAGTTACTGCCAAAATGAATATATTTAGAATACTGAACCCACCGTAAACTCAACCTTTCCGCCTTCACCTGCACCTGTCTTCGGATCAAGAATATAGCCATACTCCACCCTCATCGGCCCCATAGGTGAATACCATCTGATACCCCCACCGACACTTTTCCGAAAGCTGCTAAGATAGGCATCACTATTGTCATACACATCGCCAGCATCAAAGAACAATACTCCCATAACACCGGCATCCTTAATAAAGGGAAAAATAAACTCAAGATTTAACTGGGCAAATTTATTCCCCCCTATTTCAGTCAAAATACCATCCGAATTTAATTTTTTTGGGCTTAAGTCTTCCCATTCAAATCCTCGCAGTGAATTTATTCCGCCAAGATTAAAACGTTCATATATAGGTAATTTACCATTTGAATTTTGGGATACATAACCGGTTGCTGTATGTATCCCTCCTACAGTTCCTTTAAATAAAGGAATAAACCAGCCTGCTTCAAGATTAAACTTCGTAAAGCCAATATCTCCTCCAAGACCCGCATATTGAATAGAGAAACTATGATTTGCTCCCTCAGTAGGATTGAAAACTCTGTCGCGCGAATCATACCTCAAGGATGCTGTTACACTGCTTGAGACATTGTTCCCTTGCATATCTTTAATAGCATCAGGAGCATCATACTGTATGTTTGTTATATTGGATTCATCGAAAGCATAAGAAAAATACACTTTGGTAAACTCACCATAAAGAGGATATCCAAATCTTAAAGCGCCTCCTATACTTTTCTTCTCATAAGTATCATAATCATAGTCCCAGTTGTATAAATCAAAACCGGCTGAAAGGGTCGTATCGAATAGCCATGGTTCAGTAAAGCTTAACATAAATTTACTTGAAACACTTCCCAACATTGCACTCAAAGACAGTACTTGCCCCTTCCCAAACAGGTTTTTTTGTGCAACTGAACCCATGAAAAATACTTTTTCTGTATTGCCGTAGCCTGCACCAAAGGTAAATGATCCAGTCGGTTTTTCCTCTACATCGATCTTAAGCAGCATATTATCATCGGAGCTTCCTTTTAAGGTGTTAATTTTTACATCTTTAAAGTAATCCAGACGACGCAGGTTACGCATACTTTTTTTCAGCTTTTCTCCGCTGTATAGTTCCTGCTCATATACCTGCAACTCTCTTCTTATAACTTTGTCCCTTGTTTTTGTATTTCCTTCAATTGCAATCTCTTCAAAGTAGACTTGTTTACCCTTATTTATTACAATGCTAATATTTACTTGCAGCTTGTCTTTATCGGGATCTATTTCAGGAACAATATCCGCGTTAGCATAACCTTCGTTTGAATACATATCAGTTAATGCAAGGATATCACTTTGCAAAACCTCTCTGTTATAAAATTTTTCCTTATTAATTTTTATTTGCTCAATAAGCTTTTCTTCAGTAAAAATTAAATCGCCTTTAATATTAACCTTTCCGACCTTAAACTGTTGGCCTTCGACAATTTTTATTTTAATATCAATTCCTGATTCTTTAATATCAACCTGAGGCTCCCCTATTTTAGCCTGAACAAAACCATTATTATGATAGAATGCCGAAATCTTAACAATATCCTGGTTTAAATCTTCCCTCTTTAGATCTCCTGACGAAGTTATCCATGAAAATATGGTTTCCTCTGATGTTGACATGAGCTTTTTAAGCTTTTTGTCTGAATATACTTTATTGCCTTCAAATAATATATTTTTAATAAATGCTTTTGAACCTTCCGAAATTATAAACTCAAGGTCGGCCTGATTATTTTCATGTTCGTGAATTTTATATTCCACTTTTACATTGTGATAGTTTTTTGCTCTGTAAAGACTTTCAATCCTTTCAATATTTTTCTGAATTGATACGAAATTTAAAATAGACCCGATCTTAATATTCAAAGACTCTTTAATCTTATCATCTTCAAATGTTTTATTTCCTTTAAAAAGTATTGCCTTTATATTAGGTTTTTCTTTAACCTTAAATGTGACTACCTTGCCTTCGGGTGTATCTTCAGATTCAATCCTGACATCATCAAAATATCCCATAGCATATACCGCCTTAAGGTCATCAGATACGGTCTGTGGCTGGTATAAGCCCCCAGCTTTTGTTTTAATTATTCTTTTAATTGCATCACTTTCGATGCGCTTATTATTATCTACAATAACTTTAAAGATTTTTTCACGTTTAAATATTTTCATTCCCAGATCGCGTGAAAGATCCTTTATGCTACCTGAAAGATTTTCTATTCCTTCTCCCGCATAGGAAAAAACCTTTGGAGATTCATCTTTAACAGATTCAATCATTTTTGCATCAATACTGAAATGCTGATCTACTAAGGTTATACTTCCCCAGATTATATATTGAGCACCTGTATTAACACCTATTCTTCTTATTTCATCCGTATTTTCAGCTTCTTCTGCGAGGGATAAGACAATATCAGAATCGGGCTCCAGGATAACAGCACCATCATCTTTCAAATGATTTTTGATTACCTGAGGAATTTGGGTTTTAAGATATGAAAGTTCTTTCTTGGCATTTACCCTAAAAGGCAATATTAAAACGTTAGCTGTTTCCATAGAGTAAGTGTTAAGCGGAAATAACAACATTACTGCAACGGCGATCAGGCATTTATATTTATTCATTATTGTTCCTCAACCCGCATCTACAAGCCGCCCATCAATTAATGTAACACACCTGGCCATAAATGATGCCAATTCCATATTATGCGTCACTACTATCATCGACATGCCAAGCTCCCTGTTAAGCTCCATAAGTAACTCATGAACCTGCTCACTGTTTCTTTTATCGAGATTGCCTGTAGGTTCATCCGCAAGAAGAATGAGTGGTTTTAAAATAAGCGCTCTTGCTATAGCAACCCTCTGCTGCTCACCACCGGAAAGAACACTGACTCTGCTGTTTATCCTGTCTTTAAGCCCGACTCTTATTAGTATTTCTTCCGCTTTTTCTTTTGCTTTTTTTTTGCTTGTTCCTTTAATAAGTTCAGGCATCATTATATTTTCTACCGCAGCAAACTCGGGCAGAAGATGATGAAACTGAAATACAAATCCGATTGATTCATTTCTAAATTTTGCCAATTTATCTGAATCATAACTGAAGATATCTTCATTTATAAATGATATAGTACCACTATCAGGATAATCAAGAGTTCCTAGTATATGCAACAGAGTAGACTTACCGATGCCTGATGCACCAACTATTGACATTGTCTCACCTTTACCCAAATCGAAATCAATATCTCTTAAAATTTCAAGATGAGCGCTGCTGCTGTTAAAGCTTTTGGATATCCCCCTTACTCTTAAAAAATCCTCATGACATCCAATAGAGTTATTACAGTTGTAATCCTGCATGTTATCCATGACGAATAGCCTCAACAGGATTGAGTTTGGATGCCTGATGTGCTGGATATAAGGTTGCTAAAAAGCAGATCACCAGTGCAGCAACAGCAATCAATAATACATCAGAAGCCACAAGCCGCACAGGAAGAGTTGTTATGTAATATACATCACCTGGCAGATCAATGAATTTATATTTTTCTAAAAGCTTACAAAGTATATATCCGGAACAAACCCCCAAGCTGGTTCCAACCGAACCTATTATCATTCCTTTAAATACAAATATTTTTCTAATACTCATATCAGTTGCACCCATGGCTTTAAGAATAGCAATATCTTTTGTCTTCTCCATCACCATCATAATAAGAGAACTAGCTATATTGAGGGCTGCAACAAGAACAATAAGTGTTAAAATAATAAACATGACAGTTTTTTCCAGCTTTAAAGCTGAAAAAAGATTTTTATTCATTTGCATCCAGTCTCTTGCCCAATATGGGAAACCCAGGGCATCGACAATATTTTCAGCTATATTTCTGGCGCTGTAAATATCACTTACATTCACCTCAATTCCTGTTATTGAGTCATTCATTCTCAATATTTTTTGAGCGTCTTTTATATTAATGTACGCAAGCGATTCGTCATAGTCATGTATTCCTGATTCAAATGTATCCTTGACTGCATATTGTTTCATTGAAGGCAAATATCCTACAGGAGATATCATACCCGCAGGAGATATTAGATATAGATTATCGCCTTTTATTACGTTCAACTTTGTCGCAAGCTGTTTCCCTAAAATTATACCGGGGGCAGCATTCGAATACACACTGTTTTTACCCTCCGGTTCACGATTTCGCAATAAAAGCGCATGTAGATTTTTTACGATTTGTCCTTCTGATTTCGGATCAACACCTTTTAAAACAGCACCGGAGACACCCGAAGAAGATTTAAGCATAACCTGGGTATATATAAAAGGAGCTGCTTGTTTGACACCATTAATTTTTTTGATGTGCTCAAGAACCGACTGATAGTCAGAAAAGACTCCTCCGCGACGCATTATAACAATATGCGATTCAACTCCAAGTATTCGGGATTTAAGATCAGTCTCAAAACCAGCCATAACAGCAATGACAACAATAAGAGCCATTACCCCAACCATAACACCTACAACTGATAAAATTGTTATAAGTGATATAAAAGACTGTTTTTGTCTGGCCCTAAGATACCGGCCACCTATAAACAACTCAAAAGACATTATATATCTTCTTTGCTTTTACGTATTCGGGGGCTAATGCAGGCATTAGATCTCTAAATGAAATTTATTATTAAAAATTATATCATATGTGAATATCGAGGCTATAATATATTTGCAACATATCATCAATTGGGCTTATGCCCAGCATGTTTCATGTGTGGAAAAAGAATTACTTCCCTGATTGAAGCAGCATCTGTAAACAACATTGTCAACCTGTCAATACCAACACCCTCGCCCGCAGTAGGAGGCATTCCATATTCTAAAGCCTCGATATAATCTTCATCCATATAGTGTGCTTCGTCATCACCACCTTGTCTATTTGACAACTGCTGCATAAATCGACTCTTTTGATCTTCAGGATCATTTAGTTCCGAAAAACCGTTCGCTATTTCACAACCTGCTATGAAAAGTTCAAAACGGTCAGTCATAGTCGGATCATTATCGCTTCTTCTGGAAAGAGGTGAAACCTCTACAGGATACCCAGTTATAAAAGTTGGCTGAATCAGCTTGTGTTGGACAAGTACATCAAAAACTTTAGTTATAATTTTTCCTATTCGATCTGCTTTTAAAATTTTTATTCCATGTGAATGTGCAAATTCTAAAAGTTTTTCTTTATCTTTAAGAAGTGATGGATCTACTCCTCCATATTCTTTCAATGCGTTTAATAGACTTATTCTTCGCCATTTACCGCTAAATTCAATATTATTTCCCTGGTAAATAATTGAAGTAGAGCCAGTAATTTCCAATGATAATCTGGAGAATAACTTCTCTGTCAGATTCATGAGATCCTGAAAAGTGGCATAGGCTTCATAAAACTCCAGCATTGTAAATTCGGGATTATGATGGGTTGAGACACCCTCATTCCTGAAATTTCTGTTAATTTCAAATACCCTTTCAAATCCCCCCACAACCAAACGTTTCAAATACAACTCAGGAGCTATACGTAAAAACAGATCCATTCCAAGCGCATTATGATGTGTTTTAAAGGGAGTAGCTTCCGCGCCCCCTGGAATAGGCTGCATCATGGGTGTTTCTACTTCAAGATAACCTCTTTCTAAAAAATAATTTCGTATCTGCTGAATTATCTTGCTTCTCTTAACAAATATTTCCCTAACATCAGGATTTATAATTAAATCAAGGTATCGTTGACGATATCGTTTTTCAGTATCTTTCAGACCATGAAATTTTTCAGGAAGCGGTCTAATTGCCTTGCATACAAGCCTAAATTCAAAAGCAAGTATAGTCCATTCACCTGTTTTCGTTTTAAATATCGATCCTCTTATTCCTACAAAGTCTCCAATATCAATCTGTTTATAAAGTTTGTAAGAGTCATCTCCGATTTTATCTTTTCGTATATATGCTTGGAATTGGCCTGTTCTGTCCTTAAACCTAATGAATGAAGATTTGCCAAAAACATTCATAGCCATAATACGACCTGCAACAGAAAATACAAGCTCATCTTCTGTTTTCGATTCCGGGAAATCACTTATTACATTCCTTATATCCTGAAAAGAATGCAATACCATATAATCATTTGGAAAAAGATTTATGTTATCACTTCTTAATTCAGATAGTTTTTTCCTTCTCCTCTCAAGCACCTCACTTGTTTTTTCTATATCCATATATAAAATACTTTCCCGAGAATTATTAATTGATTTCTTATTAATATAAATTCATCATAAAGCATTACTATTTAAGCATTACTATTTCCAAATATTTTAAACTAAATAGACGCATTACATATATTGGCAATTTATTGCCAAACGGAGAAAAGGATAAAATATTTAAAGTGAAAAGAAATACCCTATTTGAATAACAGTGTCAAGATTAACTTGTTTATTTAATTCTTTGAATCAATTTGCTTTAATTTAAATATAAAGGCCGACCCTTTGTTAATTTCGCTTTCAACATCAAGCCAGCTATCATATGGTTTTAAGATGTTGTGAACTATTGATAGACCTAAGCCTGTACCCTTTTGTTTGGTAGTAAAAAACGGCTCAAATATAAATTTGATATTATCATCTGAAATACCGCAACCATCATCAGCTACTTCAATTATTGCTTGTTTATTCTTTATTGAATATAATCTAATTTTAATATTACCTGTGTATTTAATGGCTTCTGAAGCATTTAAAAGAAGATTCCATAAAATCTGATGCAGATGTACAGGATACATTTCAACCCAGATATTTGGTGCAATATCCTTTAAAATAGAAATCTTTCCTGTATACTTAATGTCTTTTTCATAAAGTTCAATAATTTCAAGTATAATTTTTCCTAATTCAATTTTTTCTATCTTCCCTGCAGTAGGACGTGCAAATAACAAATAATTATTAACAAGAGAACCTAAGTGATCTGCTTCCCTATGAATTATTCTCATAAGCTTATCCTTCTGCGGATTTCCATAAATATCTTCAGTTAAAAGCTGAATTGACCCCGATATTGAAGCAATTGGATTTTTTATTTCATGAGCCATTCTAGCGGCCATCTCTCCCATTGCAGCCATTTTTTCAAATCGTTTTATGCGTTCTTTCATAGCTAATAATTCATTTTTAGTTTTTCTTGCTTGTTCTGCAAGAAAACTGCTCAAAAAAGCAACAGCAAAGCAGGCTATTGTTGTAATCAATATCTTATAAACGACCTGACTCCATTGATAATTTGCTGCAATAAGACTATCTCCAAACGAAGATGGGTTCAAAATTCCAAAATACTCCAGATCAACAATTACGCCATACTGTATTGCACAAAGAGCCGCAATAATCATGCTTCCCTTTTTAAAAAGAAGAAGTGACGAATAAATAATAACCACGAGGTATAAAAATGAAAATATACTTGAAAAACATCCTGTAACAAAAATTATGCAGCTTATAATCAGAGTATCAATGCCAATCTGAATTGAAGCAAAACGCTCAAGATTTTTAGTTCTCTTAAAAATTATTGCATAACATATTGAAAGAATTACCACTCCTGATATAAGGCCATAAAGCGTTAAAAGAGAATTATCCAACAGGGAACGTGTTGAACTAATCTGAAGAACTATTGTTGACCCAAGCAGAAGGGAAATAAAAAGAACCCTAAACAACATGAGTCCCTTGAGTCTTTGATAAACATCATTTTTATATATTTCTATAGTGTTATCCATATCTTGAATTTACCACAAAGCATGTTTCTATGCCAGAAAATTAATAAAAAAAAACCCGGAATCTTATTAAAGATTCCGGGTATAAAATATTTTCGGCGGTGTCCTACTCTCCCGCCCAGTTTCCCGAGCAGTACCATCGGCGCTGAAGAGCTTAACTTCCGTGTTCGGGATGGGAACGGGTGTGTCATCTTCGCTATAGCCACCGAAAAATCGTAAATTTCAGCATTATATTACAATTTAGTTGTCAGCACATTAAATTACATAAAAAAGTCCAAATAAATATATTTTTTGATTATTAAATTATGAAAATTATTTTATGGCCAAGCCTCACGACCTATTAGTACCAGTAAGCTAAATATGTTACCACACTTACACACCTGGCCTATCAACCTTGTAGTCTTCAAGGGGTCTTTAGTTAAATATGTTTCCATATTTAAGGGATATCTTATCTTGAGGTTGGTTTCCCGCTTAGATGCTTTCAGCGGTTATCCATTCCGAACTTAGCTACCCAGCTATGCCGCTGGCGCGACAACTGGAACACCATTGGTTCGTCCATTCCGGTCCTCTCGTACTAGGAACAGATCCTCTCAAATATCCTACGCCCACGAAAGATAGGGACCAAACTGTCTCACGACGTTTTA
>Ga0180732_1000575_pt1 | contig 29400 bp, 32 predicted proteins | sample KR11_01MetaG_FD_148674 | JGI IMG/M metagenome (GOLD analysis project Ga0180732, IMG submission 148674) | Groundwater microbial communities from the Olkiluoto Island deep subsurface site, Finland - KR11_0.1 MetaG | ecosystem: Environmental > Aquatic > Deep subsurface > Groundwater | place... | reverse complement strand
CTCGCCGTACGGACAATTTCCCCATTATTTAACACCTTATATACGAATTGCTCACGAGTTGCCCCCAAGCCGTTGGATGCTCGTATAAAAGGTTCAAGGGCCCTCTGCGTATTGCACAGGTCTGTATCATCATCCGATGGGCACACATTCGGAATAGGCAAATCAAAAACAAGGGCTGTCAACACCCCACCAAGTTGAGATGGAACTCTGCCGTGCCAAAATATTGTAAATGAAAAGTGTGCCGTTGCCAACAGCGCTATTCCTATCGTAACGACAGCAATTCGCCTCCATGAAAATATTGCTCTATTCATCATCATAATGACCATTACAGGGGCGATGAAGGCGAACGCTGGGCGCATCGAAAAGGCCATCATCCCAAAGAACACGAATATTGCAAGCCAGCCCCATGCCCCGCGGCTTTGCCTTTTAATACTTACATACATATTCGCATAGGCGCCAATGCATGCCATGAGAAAAGCAGTCGATATACCATCTGTCAGGAAAAAATTGAACCACTGTGTCAGCGAACTCATTGACCAAATAGTGGGAAGCACGAGAAGCGCCAGCAGGGGACGTCCAGATCGGAGCAAAGCCTTTGCAATGAGCCAGCCTCCCGCACAATAGATAGCAATGACGACGTAACGCAAGAGTACGATCCGAGTGCTGCCTAATGCTACTTCGAGTTCTATTAAAGCGCGAGCCAGTAGTGAAAAGGTTGCGGGAACAATACTACTTACTGACAAATAGAGGACCGAATCCGGTGAAAAATACATACTGCCCGGCATGAGGGCATCGTAAGCAAAAGCATAAACAGCACACTGAACAACAAGGACGCATCCACAATGACTTTTTATAAATCCACCAACCAGAAGGGCCTTATTGTATATATATGCCCGGATACTCTGCATAGACAGCGCCCATATTGACACCAGCGCTATCACCACAGCACATATAAACTTAATTATTACAAATATGTTCATATTATTTACGAGTATCCTACCCTTTTAGTTTAGAATGAAGCGCATCATTTTTTAAATCTGTGCCTCGGGTTATCGCGTTATCGTGTTTCATTTTTTTCCACTGTGATTCTATCTCATGGCGCAGAAGACCTGTTTCCTGAATCAATAGGCGGTTATCCATTTCCAATTTATGAATTTTGATAGTTAGACGATGCACAAAAAGAAAAAGAATTATGAACAGCGCCCCAAACATGATAACAAAAGGGAATGCCACCCCGGCAAGATCAGCAATCCAATATGCAAAACTCGGCCAAAAAGTGAATATGGCTGGCACAAAAGCAACCATGGAAAGCATTATTAAATCATAAAAATCCAGCTGTTGCCGGGCTGTCTTGATCGCAATAAAGATCATGTAAACTAATGCAACGGAGGCTACGAGTACGTAAGTTTTAGTATTTACAATATACATAATAGTCACCCCTCATAATAGAGACCTCCTCTTCAACCGAGAGAGCAGAATATAGCCTAAAACTCGGAGAATATATGCAAGCGGTTTAATACCGACAATTGACCCTTGCCCCTTTTGCCTAGCACGCATTTTGATAGGGGTATCTCGCACTGACATGCCAGCTCTCAAAGCCCACGCGAGTGAAATAGGTTCAGGAAAATCGTACGGATACTGGCGTGCAAAAAATTGGATTGCCCGTCGATTCATGAGGCGCATCCCACTGGTTGGATCAGAAATTTGGCAGTTGGGGAACAAAATTTTTAATGTGCGAGCAATTATTTGCCCTCCAAATCGTCTTAGCCAAGTAGATCGAAAAGAGTCATTGGTCAGGAAACGGCTACCAATAACTATCTCTGCCGGATCTTTGCCATATGCAGCCAGCAGCTTGGATATTTGACCGGGGGGATGTTGACCATCTCCATCAATCTGCACACAGAAATCAAAATCGTGACGATCAGCATACTTGAATCCTGTCTGCACCGCACCACCAATACCAAGATTTCGAAGGAGGTGAACTGTGGGCGATAGAGGCTGTGCTATTTTAAAGGTGTCGTCAAGTGACCCATCATCGACGACTATAACTTCAAAATCATGGCAAAGATCGTCTATTTCCTTTAACAATGCGGAGATAGACCCCTGTTCATTATAGCATGGAATGATGAGGAGAACACGCGGTAAGCTCATAGATTATGAGCCCTTAGCTGAGATATTTTAAGTCTGGTGATGCCCCAGTAAATGTAAGCGATGCGGCGTGGAAGATTTTCCATTTTCGTCTGTGGAATACCCCAAAGTGCACGCACTCCTTGGGCCCACAGATCGAATCCAGACTTGAGTTTCTCAATAAAGAACGTCCGAATTAAGGCTTTACGTCGACGCTCGTAAGTCTCGTAATCTACTCTACCCCTGGGTGAAAAGCTGGGTAGAGCGTTATGGTTATGAAGCAATATTTCATTTCGGGAATAAAGCTTGCTGCCGGCAAATGGCGCTATCATGAATATAGCTACTTCATCTAAACCACTATGTACCATTTTTATCAAGTAGTCCCGAGAACGCTTAAAATCATGCTCATGCTCATTAGGATGTCCGACCAAAAAGCAAGCTTGGGTGCGAATACCATAAGACCTGCATGTTTTAACGAGGTCAATCCCATGTCGGTAATTAAATTTTTTCCCGATTATTTGCATCAATTCTTTACTGCCTGATTCCGGGCTGATCGATAAATATCGACAACCAGCACGAGCATATAGCGGTATTTTGTCAATATGCAATGTTTCTGCTTTAGTACCACTGACAAAGTAGAAACGTATTCCTGCCTGTTTGGAAATCAGAAGCTCACAGATTTCCTCCCAGCGCTGATGTTGGATTGTTGGATTAAGATCCTCCACTTGAAAATCCAGAATGCCGTACCGATCACGCAGGGTAATAATTTCTTCCACGACATCAGCGGGAGAATTTCCACACCACTGACGGTTGTTTGTTTCAGGAACCACACAGAAGTCACATGGATATGGACAACCGCGTGAAGTAAGAACCGGCAGAAAGCGTCGGGTTTTGGGACCGTGTGAATACGGAAGCCTCCAATACCCCTCCAAGTTAAAAAGATGCCACGCAGGAATGGGATATTTCCACCCTTTAACTATAGATCTGACAGGAACCGGATCTGAATGGACTGTGAGCAGATTGGATGGTGCCTTGCCTTTACAACTATTAGAGAGAAATATCTTGATCTTTTCCCAGTTGTAATAAGGCTCGCCACAAATTAACGCATCAACTCCAGCATTAATAAAAGAGGATGCAACCCTTTGTATTGAATATCCAGTAACAGCCTGGGAATTTTCGAGAACAGCTATCGGAACGGTTGGGAATATTGTCTTAATCTCCCGCACACTATTCAAGAGCTCCCCATGAGACATATAGGAGATCGCAAACAGAATAAAACAATCGGTACTTTTAACTTCCTCATTGTTCAATAATTGCGAGAGAGGAACACCCTGCAAGTAATGATCTCCAGCATCGAATAAAACTGACGGATCTGTACCGAACTGGTCCACCATATAAACTTGATCACAACTCTCAAGGATAAAAGACGCCAAGGTCGCAAGCTCGACCGGCAAATATGGGACTCCAGATCCAAGAAAGTCACCTTTCTGTATCGCAAGTCGCGGTGAAATAAGGGTGAAATGCATAATTAATCTAAAACTGGATAATGATTAGTGCGCTCTCGCTCTTTAACCCAATCACCATCTATGCCTTGCCCGAGCCAACGGGCGAAGCCATATCCTATATCCATGGCATCGAGCGTACCGATATAGTTGAATGCTCCCTGTCTGCCAATGGTACGGAAGTTTTTCATGCCATCAAGATGCCGCAAAATATCAGTCAACCCTTCCTCGAAACCTGGTTTAAATACCGGATAACTCTTTGGCAACCTGATTACATAGTGATCAAGGATATTGAAGTCTCGATACCCCATATCATGCAAACCCTTTTGCGCTTCAGCCACCAAATCATCATCTGAATGATTCGAGAGCTGCCTGTGTTGGCTGTTCATGATTTCGCAGCAAACAATAGTCCCTGAAGGAGACATGTCTGAATCGAAGGATTCCTGTTCGCTCAATCTATGGAATATGATCTCCGGATCCGGGACAAAAACCCACGACTCCCTGATCAGGCTATTCACATCAATATAAAAAAAAACGAGGAATAAATCATTTAAAGCGATCACCCGACCAGCCAAATCTGGCATGTAACCCGGCAGGGCGTCTGAGAGTAGTTGTACTGTCAGAGCCAGTGGCAATGTCGAGACAACAAAATCGTCCGGGTTAATATCGAAAGTCTTTGCTTTTCCGTTACTTTTACATTGGATACTTGTCACACGGGTGTCATCTGCCTTAATTTCTGTGACAGAATGGTTAATAAGAAATTCTCCCTGATCTTTAGCTTTCCTTGCTATCGCATCCCAAATCCGTCCCAACCCCCCTTTAGGGTAACGAAAAGTTAACGCCTCAAAATTACTGCTTTTCCTAAGCCTCAGCATACGCGCCAATGTTTCGGTCAGTGATGGCGTCTGCACTCGCCCACGAGACAACTTAACATCAAGGCCCGCGGGTTCCCCCCAAAGCTTCAATGCGATAGGCTTGAATAGCCTCTGGTATAAATCATCCCCAACCCGATGGACCAAATCCTCTTCAAATGTTTGGGGTGTTTTCGAAGAAACGATACTTGTCATTCGAGCCCGTGCATAGCCAAAAACCATTCTATAAAAAGCCGAAAGACCAAACACCCCAATCAATGAAAACGGGGAGGGCGGATAAGGGAGATAATGTCCCTTCATGTAGATGGCACTGACTTTGTCACGTGTGAGCCAATCGGAGGGTGGTAAAAGTTTTTCTATACGGGATACCAGGTCACTATCCAGAGAAAAAATCTTGTGCGGCCCAAGATCATGATCACCAACATTCTCCCAGTGCATTGTCTGGGCCAATCCACCCAACCTTGGGCCACTATCAATCAACTTGAACTTAAAATCACCTGCATCAACAAGGCCGTCGATCAATGCCATCCCGGCAGGGCCACCGCCTAGAATATAAACAGTCATATATACCTTGCAATTGCCGTCGTCTGGCTTGCATAATAGGGAACTGGAAACCGTTGAATAAATTGTGGAGTAAGTTTAGTAATAATTGATGTCAACGGAATCTTGTAATGAACAGCCATCCGTTCAAGGTAACCGAACTCCAGCGTTTGCCAATAGCGCCGAAAGTGTAAGACTTCAAGCCCGCTTCGTCTGCAAATATCGTGGATTGTCGATTTGGAAAAATGATGCAGGTGCACTGAAAGAATCCACCAGAACTTCTTTCCAGCCACCTTTGACTGCCATGTGCCAATATCGGGAAAATTAATGAGGAGTACACCATTTGGTTTTAGTAGATTACGTATTTCGATAAGTGCAGCCTTTGGATCTGGAAGGTGTTCAATAACATCCCAGAGGCTCACCATATCGAAGCTATGCGCTTCAAAATCATGGTTCTCTATGGTGCCCTGCTCGATCTTTAACCCACGAGACTTGCCACGTTCGACAAGATCCTTTGAAGGTTCCATGCCGTAAGCATCAAACCCGAACTCATTAGCAGCATCCAAGAAAGCCCCACCTGCTGTCCCAATATCAAGGACCCTGGCGCCAGGCAAAGGAAGATGTTTTGCATTCTTCTTTAGTGCCCTATAGAAGCTCAAGACACGCATTCGATACTGGCTGTCATGGACAGCCTCCTCAGATGTCATGTATCCTTTAACAATGACTTCCGCAGGATAGCGTGGGTTTTCGTAAATCATACCACAATCCGAGCAAGTCACTAAACGCTGGGTGCCGCGTATACCTGATGCCGCTCCGTACAGGACCGCAGGATTGCTTTCATTGATTACTGGTTCCAAAAATACATCATACCGACTGGAACCGCAATTTGAACAATTTACATTATTTTTTGTGTGAGTATCCATTAAAAATAGCCTCTCGCACAGCCATAAATTTGAAGAAGCACACGGCCTCCTAATACCTGCACTAAATCTACTGAATTTAATTAGATTTTATAATTGGCTAATTGGGCATCCTTGTAGAACATCTTAACCGTATCTAGAGAATAATCATCTAAATCATAACCCACCAAAGATAGTTTCTTCAAAAGATCATTCGTAACAGTAATTACCTGACAACCAATCGCGTCCGCCTGAAAGATATTAAGCAACTCGCGAGGACTGGCCCAGATCAGCTCAGAAGAGGGCGCTACTTTCAGCATTTCCACAGCAGCAGCCATCATCGGCAAAGGATCACGCCCCGTATCAGCAATGCGACCGGCAAATACGGAAACATAGCTGGGAATCATAGGATCGAGAACTGCCACCACATCGCGTACCTGCTCAAGCGTCATCAACGCCGTGACATTCACTTTAACCTTTTGAGATACTAGCTTTTTAACCAGTGAATAACAGGGTTCGCGTCTGGTATTGGTGACAGGAATCTTGACATAGACGTTGGCCCCCCACCCTGCAATCTCTAACGCTTGCCTCTCCATTTCTTTGAAGTCGTCAGAAAATACTTCAAAAGAGATTGGACAATCAGTAATTACAGCAAGGATATCTTTAGCAAAAGCCCTGTAATCCGTAATTCCCGCCTTGCGCATTAATGTAGGGTTTGTCGTCATACCCTTGATATAGGGTTTGTCATGCATCTCAAAAATCCCAGCCTTATCCGCACCATCGGCAAAGATCTTCACTCTTAATTTCTCAATTCTATTCATGTCTAAACTCCCTCTAAAATTGTATTTGCAGCTTCATTTATCGAAGAAACACGAAAATCAAACAGTTGCGGGCGCTTTTCATCATAGCCATAATCAATAAATATCGTCTTGCATCCAGCGGCAATGCCCGCTTCTACATCACGCCAGCGGTCACCTACCATGAAACTGGCAGCCAGATCAACATCAAATTCCTTCGCCCCAGAGAACAGCATCCCGGGCCGGGGCTTCCGGCAGTTACATCCATCAATGCTGTCATGGTAACACATAATGAAGCGATCTATCGGCAGATGCTCTGCCAAATGAGAATTAATCGCCTCGACCGTTGTCCTTGGTGTCCTGCATCTTGCCACATCCGGCTGATTCGACACGACAATCAAAAAATATCCTGCCTCTTTCAAGCGCTGTAAAGCACTAACTACACCGGGCAAAATCTCCACTTCAGCAACACTGTCGGGCGGATAAGGCTTGCCCTCGCGCACCACCGCACGGTTGAGTACGCCATCTCGATCCAGAAAAACCGCCCTACGTTTTATCCTGTCCACTATTCCTATCTAACCGTCGACTCCCATTTGGTCTGATTGGACTTCAGCTTTGGATGCGACACGAGTAAATGCCAGATAATTGCCTGAAACGCCTCGGAATGTGGCGTCACTGTATCTGGGTTGACCGTTGGAACGATCACACAAGCATCCGCTACCTGAGCCGTATATCCACCATCCCGACCGACAACACCCGTAATTTGGGCACCCACAGCTTTGGCATATTGCAATGCCATTACCAGATTCGGACTCACATTCTTTTCAAGGTTACCTCCGCCAACGGAAAAGATAAACACCGCATCTTTGGCGGAGAGCTTGCTTGTTTTTAACCACTCGACAAAGACCGTTGCCCAACCTTCATCGTTGGTGCGAGCCGTCAATTCTGAAACATTGTCTGTCGGCGCGTAGGACTCTATCCCGACAATCTTACGAAAATCATTCACCGCATGGGAGCAGTTTCCTGCGCTTCCCCCTACACCTAGAAAAAATACTCTCCCATCTCCCTGCTTGACAACTGCAAGCAAATCCACCATCTTTTCAATGGCGATTACATCCACCTTGTTCAGGATATCGATTGTCTCCCTCACATGCTGCTGCACGTAACTCATAAATTACCTTCCTTTTTGAAATACTCTATGGTTTCTTCCAGTCCTTTATGGGAGCCAATTTCATAAAATCGTTCAAAGACCTCGTAGCCCGCCAACAACCCCCGAATCGAAAGATCGTGATAAATATCCGCCAAATCACAGGGCTTATTGACAGGGATATCCTCTAGAACCGAAGCAGACAAAATTCCAAGTCCATAGTCTATAAATGACATTTCCGGCAGTGGCCCATGCTTGTTGTATTCCACCAATTCGCCTTCACAGAACAAGACGTTGCTTTTGTCCCATCGGTTCTCATTCTTTAGTACCGTCATCAACGCTGGCTTGGCGCGTGTGAGGAACTCCTGCTCCACTGCCCAAAAATCAATTGGTAGATAAGAATCTCCATAAAAAACAAAAAACTGCTCGCCCAAAAGCGGCAAGGCTTGCCTCAAGGCACCACCCGTACCCAACAAGCGAGGGCCATCCCATGAATAACAGACCTCCAAGTCAAAGGCTGAACCATCACCCACAACCGCCTCCACTTGCTCACCCAGATAGCCCAGGCACAGCACCACGCGAGTAATCCCTTGTCGCTTCAAATAATCCAGTTGCCGGGCCACAAAGGGTCTACCCACCACATCGATCAGTGACTTAGGAATTTTTTGGGTAATCGGGCGCAAACGTGTCGCAAGGCCACCTGCCACAATAGCCACCGGCAAACTCATGAAAGAACCACCTTGGTTCCCTCAAAATCGTAACTAAAGCGTACTTCTTCCAGCCCAGCCTTTCTCATGGCATGACGCAGTTTGTTCCGGTCAGTCGCATAGAACATCAGAAACCCGCCTCCTCCTGCCCCCACCAGCTTGCCGCCGATTGAGCCATTCTTAATACCAAGATTGTACCATTCATCAATTTTAGGATTGCTCATACCACCCGAACGCGCTTTCTTATGCTCCCAGTGTTCATGCAACAGCTCACCAAACTTTATAGTATCACCATCCTCCAGAGCGTTTTTGCATCGGATACCGAGTTCCTTTACAAAATGCAGATTTTCCAGCATTTTGTCATCGCAGCTATTGGTGCGTGTGTTTTGATCTTTTAGAATTGTACCGGCCTTGCGTGTATAGCCGGTAAAAAACAGAAGTATATTGTCTTCCAGATCATAAACTGTATCTACAGATGCTTTGAGTGGTACAGCTGTAACAGTATCATCCTTGTGAAACGTAAAACATGTTAAACCACCGTATGCTGCAATATACTGATCCTGTTTACCCACGGGTTCGCCCAACCTGTCAATTTCAATATGGCAGGCTAATTCGGCTAACTCACGTGGGTGAATAAGCCATCGGCGATGTGCATACAAAGCTTCTAATAATGCAGTAGTAAAACTTCCGGATGATCCCAATCCGGTTCCTGCAGGAATATCAGCTAAAGTAGTAATTTCTATCTGCGGTGTTTGCAACTTCTGCATAAGAAGGGCTTCCCGGATGATTCTATGCTTTATATCTTCAACAGAGAGAACTTGTTCAAGCTCAGAGTATTTAAGATAAATACCTTCTTTAAAGGGACGTATTACTGTAACATAGACATATTTATTGATGGCTGCGGCAATCAAAAAACCTTCATGGTTTCTATAGTAAGAAGGCAGATCTGTTCCACCGCCTCCCAAGGTAATGCGTAAGGGACTACGCGCAATAATCATAGCCGGACTCCTTATAAATCCCTTCAACAACCTTTAACGCCTGATAGGCATCTGTTAAACCTGTTGATGGTTCACGGTTCAGTTGAATGTCCTCATAAAATTCTGCCAACTCTACTGCCCAAGAGTCATCACCCATTGGGTATTCCCAGGTCGTCGTCTCAGGCGGCCCCATCTCAGGCAACATCTTGTAATAGGTAAGTCGCTCAACCCCATAACTGCCACCCAAACCGGAAATTTCCAGCTTGGCATCACGTCCGTATATCTCCATGGAAAACATGTTCTTCCACTCGGTGCAACTCGCATGTAAAAACGCCACCTGCCGCTTCGCTGTCTTCAGCAACATAAAGCCATTATCGTCAACCGGCATATCCCAGTAATAGGTATGAGCAAACCCCTGAATCTCAGCAAAATCACCCAAAAACCAGCGGGAAAGATCTATCAGATGCGGACCTTGGTCCATCAATTCTCCACCCCCGCAAAGCTCCGGATTGGCACGCCATTCCTTGTCATAACCAATCCGCCCTCCATGGCCATATCGCGCCCTGATGAACATCAAATCGCCCAAAGCACCGGCTTTAAACAATTCCCATGCCTTGCGGAAGGCCCGGTGATACCGGTGATTAAAACCCACATGAACCTTCACTCCATGTCGCTTAGCCGCAACTATCACAGGTTCCAACTCCGCTGGATTGCGTGCTGCTGGTTTCTCTACCAGCACATGCTTGCCAGCCTCAATCGCCGCTTGCGTTATTGCTGCAAGCGAATCATGCCGCGTAGCAATGATAACGATATCTATCGCCGGTAGATCCAGGAGTCTACGCCAATCACTAAACACTTTGGCTTTCCCGCCGGATAGTACTTCTGCGCAGCTCTGATTGATATCTGCACAGGCAATCAACCGCCCTTCACCCAAAGCATTGGCCCGCTTCCTACCGATCAGGCCACAGCCGATAATTCCAATACCGTAACTCATTTGTCACCCCAAGAAACACCACGATCCCGGCCAGCGATACGCCGCAACGTATAAATATCGCTTTTATACAATTCATCCTTATGTTCAGGCCAATTCTCCCATTTATCCCACACAGCACTGATCAGCTTGCCCGTTATACCATTGCTGGCATCGGAAGCCAGAAATACGGCAAGTTCCGCGCCTCGATCAAAGCCGGTTCCCCCCGATTCTTTCTGCTGGACCGCCTTATCGAAAAATGCTTGCCCAACCTTATCCGGGCCAGCTGCAAGCACTTCGTCAAGCATTCGGGAATTTAAGGCGCCGGGAGCAATCGCGTTCACATCAATGCTGAAATCGCGGACTTCCTCTGCAAGCGTCTCAGAAAAACGTACGATTGCGGCTTTAGAGGCAGCATAGGCGCTAATATTCGGCATCGGATTTGTGGCTCCACCACCGGAAAGCTGAATGATCTTACCTTTCTTCTGTTCCTTCATGGTTGGCAATACTGCGCGGCACATCAATATCGAGCCGAACAGATTGATCTCGATTGCCCTGATCCACTGCGCCCAATCGACCTCTTCGATTGGACCCATCGCGCCGTAAACACCTGCATTATTGACCAGAATGTCGATTCGGCCGAAGCGCTGCATAGTGGCCTTGAGCAATTGCTCAACACTCTTTATATCTGATACATCTGCCGGTATCACCTCAATGACCTGCCCGGGCGCCAATTCGGCGGAAAGTTCTCTCTTTGCCCTTGTCAGAAGATCATTATTCCGTGCGCACATGACAAGCGAGGCGCCAGCATTCACATATTTATGCGAAATCGCTAGACCAAGCCCCTGATTAGCACCAGTTATGATCGCCACCTTTCCGTTAAGTAAAAACGACATCACACCAATCCTTTAATCGAAGGGGTTCCAACAGCAACGTAACAAATCGTCGCGACTGTTCCCAAAGATGACAGGAAACGATTCGGGTCAAGCACCACCAAACCTGGAGCCGCTTTGACGACATGATCCTTAGGAATATTTTTATATTCAGGCCACTCCGTTCCTACCAGTAGAACCTGAGCCCCCTCCAGCGCCCCCAACGCCGCATCGAAACGTTGAACAAGACCATACCATTCTGGCGGCAGCTCTTTCACGACAGGGTCATGCACCCTCACCTTTGCACCTTGCCCAATCAGCCAATCACATAATTCAACTGCCAATGATCTACGCAGGGTATCAGTATCAGGTTTGTACGTAAGCCCCCATACAGCGATAGCCACACCATCCAATCTTGGCAAAAGTCTTTTTAGCTTGCGGCGCACCCAAGACTTGTGAAGATCGTTGCTCGTCTTCACAGATTCCAGCAAAGGAATGGCGATCTGATGCTCCTGACTGACCTCTTTCAGAAACTCGATGTCGCGCGCCAGCGTACCACCTGCAAAAGGACCTCCTGGTGACAGATAAGCCTTATGGCCAATCCGCTGCTCCGACTTTAGACCACGCTCCACCTCCTTCGCGTCAGCACCAATCGCTTCGCAAATAGTGGCTATTTCATTAGCAAAAACAACCGAGGTCGCCAAAAACGCATTGATTGCGTGCTTGGTCATTTCCGCCGACTCAACCGACATCCACTCGATCCTGTCGGTTATCGGCGCCAGCAATTGCCCGATGCGCTTTCTATCACTATCAATTCGCACCCCAACAACAACACGGTCAGGTTTTAGAAATACGTCCAAAGCCTTGCCCAGCCTCAGATTCTCTGGTGAGTAAGCAACGCTTAATGCCTTGTCAGGGCAGAGCTTGTCGGCAATCGCTTCCATCCTTCGAATAGAACCTACCGGCATCTGTGAAGACACAAGCACCGTTGAATTGATAGATAGAAAGGGCAGCACCTTCTCAACTTGAGCAACAACAAAATCGACATCCGCCACATCATCTTCATCGACTGGTGTATCATAGGCAATCCAGAGAAGTTCGATGTCGCTCGGGAGCTCATCAGGGTTTGCCACAAATTCCAACCGCTCGGAATCCACACCAGCCCTAATCATCTCCTCCAACCCTGGCTCGAAAATGGGGGGCTCGCCTACCCGAAGTCCACGGATTACATCCTCATCAAAATCGAGACCGACAACCTTATGCCCTACCGAAGCAAGACATCCAGCCGTGACAGAACCGAGGTGCCAGAGACCCTGAACACAAACTTTCATTACCGCGCCTCCAACACCCACTCGTTGCTTTTCAAAAACTCCACAGTTTTAACTACCCCCTCACTAATGGAAGCTTTCGGCACCCACCCCAAAGAACGAATCTTTTGGGTATCAAGAAAGATAAAGGGGTTATCACCAATCCAGCCACGATCCCCTCCTGTGTACTCCAGGCTGGGCTGTACCTCCAATGTCTGGCTAATCCAATTGATGGAGTCATTAACCTCGCAATATCCATCCACTCCCAAGTTGAAAATATTAACCTTGTCGTTCGCCTTCTCAACGGCAAGCTGAATTCCATCAAGGCAATCCTGAATATAAAGATAAGATTTACGCTGCTTCCCATTGCCCAGAACCCGCAGTTTTGCGGGATCAGTTTTCAATTGCTTGTAGAAATCGAAGACATGACCATGGGTATAGCGTTCACCTAAGATGGAGACAAAGCGAAAAATCCAGGACTGCAAATCAAACCCTTCGCAATACGCAGCAATCAACCCTTCACACGCGACTTTCGAAGCACCATAAAGAGATGTCTGTACAGGAAACGGCGCATCCTCCGGAGTGGGAATAACCGCAGCCTCACCGTAGACAGATCCGGTAGAAGAAAACACGATCTGCTTAATGTTATTCGCCCGCATAGCCTCCAGCACGTTGTAAGTGGCGAGGGTGTTCTGCTCCAAATCTCTCCGTGGATGTTCCGTGCCGAGGCGAACATCCGCATTGGCGGAAAAATGGAAAACCATGTCGCCCCCGAAAAACGCCTGGGTCAAGAACGGAAGATCAAGCAGATCCCCTTCTATTAAGCGGAATAAAGGGTTCTTCAAGGCTCCTTCGAGAAACTGATGTTGGCCCGTGGAAAAGTTGTCAATCCCGGCGACACGGCACCCTTGGGCAATAAGCCTGTCTACCAGACTACTGCCAATAAACCCGGCACAGCCGGTTACTATACAGACCATTATTTCACCTCTTTAAACACTTCTCCAAGAACCATCCGGGAGCAGATTTGATTAGTCTTGAACATAAATATGCATAAGTGAACAACGTGACATACCACCACTTAAATCCAACTTTCTTAAACAACCTTATTCCGTAAAATGTTCTAAATAAAGCCAATTTGGCTGTTTGATTAATCCCTCTCGTTATGCTGATATTTGCGTTATGTGCCTTTCTGTACCTGACATAAGGCTCCGGTAACATATAAAAGCAAACGCCGCCCACATACCAGCGATATAGCCAGTCAAAATCTGCAGCATACTCGCATTGCCACCGCCACATCCCATGAGCCGCAAGGACTTCCTTCCTGAACATTAAGCACGGATTTCTAACAGGTGGCGCGGCATTGAGCACATTCTTTTCGACGGTAGTCTCAACAAGATTGTTAAAATCATCATTAAACTCATAGCAATTACAGCCAACAGCCCCTACAGCTGGGTTGGTCAGCAAATAGTTCGCCTGTGCTTCAATACGCCCAGGCATCGATATATCATCAGGGTCATTGATCGCGATATAGTTTCCGTTACAATTCAGGAATCCGATGTTATACGTTATCGCGGGATACTTGACATAGGAATCGCAATAGATTTTCTTTATTCTTGAATCTCGCTCAGCATAGGAATCTATCAGCAATCTTGAGCCATCAGAAGAAAAGGCATCCACAACCACTATCTCGATATGGCGGTATGTTTGTGCTAAGAGTGCATCGAGACAACTTTCCAGATATTGTTCGTTATTATAGTTGTTGACGACGATAGAGACTAATGGATGGTCTAAATCATGAGTCAGTTGAGATTCAGAAACACTCATCGAAAATCCTCAAGGTTATGATAGAGTCGCCAAGACTGTGGACAACCAGGCTTTTATTGGTATAAAAATATTCGCCAGAGCCGTGCTCTAAAATAGTCTCAAGTGACTGACATGTAACGAGCACTTTCCCGTTCTCAACCAGGATATGGACAACCGGCGCTCTGCTAATTCTCCCTCTATGACTGAAATATGTGCAGTCATACATTTCATCATTTCGTAAACGCACACGGAAACTTATCTGAGGCGTTTTCTTTGCATCGTGGGTTTGTTCAAGTCGAGGTTGGAATGGATAAAGGCCCCTTTTGATAAGGCTTTCCCCGTAAGGTCCGTTATCGTCATCGAAATTGGCATACAACTCCGCTGCCAGAATCCCAAATTTCCAAGAGCGCTGAAAGCAGTCCATATCTAGCCAACTTTTTTCGATATTAAAGGGACTATCCGGTGGATACAAACAAAAACATATGCCACAATTACTAACGAGGCTGTTTATTACTTTTGCCACTCTTCTATTCCCTGGATAAGGGTACAATCGGGACAACAGTGCGGTAGCAGTTTTGCTATAAAATTTAAAACGCGTGTTGCATGATGTCATTATTGATTTTAGATAATCAACTGAGGATATGCTCACAAGGGAAAAGGGGTAGTATCCCGGTGATATCTTGCCAATCAGAGCATTTTGAGCTTTTGAATAATCAAACACATGCAGGGTCACTCCCCTTTCTGGATTCAAGGGCAAGAGATTTTCTGTCCCCAGGGCCGATGCCTTGAACCATGAATAACACAGATAGTCCAGGCCCTGTTTGTCAAAATCAATTAGCACAGACTCAAGGTGGTCTCTTGTTGACACAAGCTTGTGGTCCTCAAAATATATGAAAATAGAGCGACTTTTTATATTGCCCAGCATATTCAGCGTGGCATCTACCCAGTCGTCTTCCCGCAGATCCTGATAGGTCGACAACGACTCACTAGTATCAAAAAATTCCTTTACAACCTCAAGACACTTATCGCTGTAAGCGCCGCGAAACTTTATGTGGCATTCGTTAAATAGTCCGCACAAATCACCCAAAGTAACTTTGAAGAGATTGAACTTCTCTTCGTTCTCTATTCTTATGTTAATTAATAGTGCAGGCATACAACGTTAGGATTCCAAGGGAGTCAATGGTGAGTATTCTCCGTAATAAATCCCAGAATTATCAAAGACGGCTAACATTGGCGCTGGCATTATTTTTCCTTGAGGAACCTTCAAACAAGTTGTTAATTACAGTTTCCATATAGCCCCTGTATTAAAAAGAAGTTTAAGCAAGGATAAAGCGATTTACTGCCTCTTCGAGTTTTGTTATTACAGAATAAAATTTCTGTACGGCATAATAGCGAATCAAATCCGAGTAGATTCCATGCGGATTTAACAAGTTTAGATGATCGCCAAACACAACTAATTGCGATTGGCCATTATCAAACGCCGATAACCAGCGATGAGTAGGGGACAGTACAAAAACATTCTTTCCAATTGAGCGAAGTGCGTCCACGAATTCTGGTAGACTAAACCCACCTATAGGCACACTGTGAGTGTGAAAATTCGTAATAAAGTACCCATTCTTCGCCGTAGAGATAAAATTAGCAAAATAAATTTCCTGTAGCTCCCTATCCATTTCCGAATACGCACCGTTTGAAATAACTAAATCAATTTGATCTTTTACGTAATTTATGTCGCTCACTATTTCTACATTTTGATCATAACCAAAAAAATTAAGATACCGTCGAATTAGACCTATTGACGTTGGAAGATCAAGTATCAAATAGGATTTAGGCGGTGCCCCAATCACAACCCCAAAATCATAAATTATTTTACACTCGCCGCCATATCCGCCACCAATGTCTACTATATTTCCACCTAAGGCATTCAAGCCAAATAGGTTTAAAAGGTTAATAGTATTGTTACAATATCTGGCTGTGGTGGGACTAATGTTAAAAATCTTCCCGTTTACATGCCCTTTCAATATACGGGGTGGTACAAAAATCTCCGACCTTTCAATTAGATCTAACGCATCAATAAAAAAAGAGTCTCTCTTGAGTCTTAATAATAAGTGCGCACCCCCAGCAATGCTTGTGCCCTCAATAACCCTTTGAAAGATTGGCAAGGTTCTAAAGTTCCTAAATATGGTATCAGGCGCTTCGGCGAGGTATTTGGTAATTTCCACCCATTCATAAATTTGTGATGTAGCAGATTTCATATTTCATATCCATTCCGGAAAAATGTGTTTAATACGCTCCGCCATTTCCTTGTGGGTCAGCGCCCAACTACTCCCAAAACACCACATTGGGATTGATTTTATCGACAATGTCTTCCTTGACTTCCTCGTTGTAAACCCCTGCCCTGAGAATGACGGCTGCTTTTTTTACATCTTTCAGAATCTTCGGTGATTGCACCATGAGGGATGTACCGTAAAGACGCTTCCCCTGTTTATTTATATCATTATCCAGGATACATTCAATTTTACTTTCATCCAGTCCAAAACAGATCAGGTATTGGGAAAAGACATGTCCGCCAAACAAATAGACAGGACTATCGTGGCAATCCATATGCCTGTTAATTTCATCGATTTCATCAAGATGATTACTGATAAACTGTTCATAAATACCTCGATTAGCAGCATATGCCATTGGGGTATATCTTAGATATTTGTTCCCAGTTTTTCTGGTAGCATAAAAAATTGAATGATTATCGTGATAGTATTGCTTTTCTATGATGCTAAATCCATTTTTTGCCAATAGATAATCAACAAACATTTCTGTGAGAAAAACTGTATGTTCAAAATTAATACAGTTTGTATAGCCCATTTCAAGCATCACTTGCATTCTTGGAACAGAAAAAATATGCAATCCGCCTTCATCAAGAAACCCGCTTATATTCGAAATGAATTCATCTGGTTCATAAACATGTTCGAATACATGCGAATGGACTACTGCATCGATATTACCATCAAACCGAAACTTGTCATCAAAAAAACCCTTGATGACTTTTATGTCAATATCCTCATGCAAATTCGGATTCGGCTCCAGCATGGTCCAGTTCACATCATCAACTGATGACATATACTCTTTTGCTAATAAGCCATGAGCGCCACCAATCTCCAATATATTTCCGCACTGATATCCAGCAATAAATTTTGCGAACTCTTTATGGTGCTCTTGCCAAAGACTACCTACAGAACCTGCATGCTGTTCTTGATATAGTATATCCAGTGGCAACAAGGGGTTTAGTTGTATTGACCCGGTACTCTTGCTGATCCACCAATTCATGTCAGTCTTGAGATCTTCTTCAGGCGGCTGATCCACACATCCCATGAAAACAGGAAAGTCCTTAAACGAATAGAGCAATTCAAGATCTTCATTCCCTGAAATTACACAATGGTTACGTTCAATCAACTCCATTTTAATGCTTCTCCAATTCCTCTTTCAGCATTCTTTTCCCCAGCGCATAAAGAAGCATGCAATAGGGATAATGGTGCAATGCCGCGATATTTAAATAAATAAGGGCTGTCAAAACACGCACTTTTTTTAGGTTATACCCTTTCGTCACCAACCAGTCGTTTAGCAAACGCTCACATTCGACCAACACTTGTTTCCGGTGGAAAGCATAGAGAATTTCATCGTCTTTCCATTCCACTTTAAACAGATCTCTTGCAATCAACTCATGAGAAATAATGAGTCCATGCAGGAGTTTAGCCAGGTCATAATAGATATCCCCAGTTGTCAACGAACCACCAAAATCCTGCCGCCAATCCAAAAATGTAAAGTGATCATTTTCTTTTGAATAAAGAATGTTTTCAAAATGAAAATCACCATGAAACCTCCCAGGCAACCCATCCGACATCCAACTCCAATCGATAGAATCCAAGAGTTCCCTGAGCATAGGCATCGACTCCCCATTGATTGACTCGGTTCCATCTGATCGCTGATAGCGTTTATAAAAAAGCTGAATGCGTTCTTGAGTCTTGTCACGGTAAAAACGAAGGCATGTCTGTTGGAATTTTTGTTGCGCTTCCTTATCCAGTGCTACCGTCTTCCAAAATCTCTTGGAATGTTCAAGCAACCGCCGGAAAAGAGGAAGATTGACCACCTCTGAAACAACTCGTCCTTTGACTTCCCGATACTGATACATATGCTCGCCCGAATTGATCACTTGCGGACAATACTCCCCGATAAGTTCGGAACGTTTGACGCGATTTTGAATAAATTTACTGTCTGCCGAAAACTTGATGACCGTACCATTAACAAACCAGATAGCTTCATCCGATTTATCCAGAATATTTGGCGCATCCGGCTTGCGAAGGGCAACACGAACCCTTTCCAACATCTTCGTATTGCCCGTGTCGTACCACTCAAAGGGATAGGCCAAGATCCCTTTGTCGATCAACTTTCCCATACCGTAGCTTTCCCCTCTTTGGACAGCAAGAGTTCCTCCCTGCTCCATTGCATTCCAAAAAAGATCGTGATCGTTGATCCCGGTCAATCCAATATAAGCCTCCAGATCATTGCCTGCCACACCCTTCTCGCAGATTTCCGTCACTTGTCCATTCCGAATACGCAATGTACGGTATGGAGTAATATCTTCAACCGATGCATAACTCATCCAATTGTGATCAGGCGCAGGACAAGGTGATGTGACGATGGTGTCATTGGAACAAAAAACAAAGGGTTGCTGAAGATGCTGGCGACAGCACAACAAAGTATATCCCAAGCCTGACACTGGGCCTTCATAGGGGTCCACATTTACAAATATAAAAATCCGCGTTGGATAGGCGATTTCCAGATATTCACGCGCAAGATCGCCTTTATACCCGAGAGCGATAACAAACTCTGCATCCATCGGGAACTGGTTAATGACATGAGAGATAACCGGTTGATTGGCCACAGTGACCAATGACTTGTTAACATATTTTGTAAGCTCTCCCAAACGGGTCCCCGTTCCCGCCATCGGGATACAGACCCTGTAACTCATGAATCTGTCCCTCGCTGGTAGTCATCACTTAAACGCACTACGTCTTCCATTTCCGGTGTACTTGCCTCAAGATAGACACAATCTTCCACGGCTTCCATACGGTGCACTGTAAAGGGTGTGATGGTAATACTCTCGTCCGGCCCATAGACCTTAGATTCAAGCTCTTTTGCTGATTTTCCTGAATGGATTCGAAGCCGACCACTCAACACATAGATCGTCTCCTGTTTAACCTTATGGTATTGCAGACTACATCGGTGCCCTTTTAGCATGGTGAGTTTCTTCATCATATAGCGTTCATTGATTTCGATAACCTCTTCTTTTCCCCATGGTTTTTCGATAATTTTCAAAATCACCTCCTATTACGACAGATTAGATACGATAATATTCAAACTCCGGATAGAATTCAAAAAACTTTTCATAGAAAAACTTTGCGTACATCTGCATTGTCCATCGGCTGTTAAATCCATATTTTCTTCGCATCCATTTCCGGCCTTCTTCAAGATATAATTTTAAATTTTCTTCATATGCTTCTGTTTTTATCAAACCGGCTTTTGTTTGAAGATGTTCTTCATTTTCATTTACCCAGACTTTAGTCGTAATAGCAGTCGCCCAGTCATTTGCGTAACCCTTGGCAACAAGTTCCATTTCCAGGCCATATCCTCTAAAATTGGTGCCGTCATATAGAAAATTAAGGTAAGAAGGGTTTTCTGTTTCCATAACGGCTTCTATATATTCTCGTCTCATCATGTACGCTACATTATGAACATACCAGAAGTATTTAGTATTCTCATAACCAAGAAGTCGGGCTTCTCCCCACTGTTTTGAGCAAGGTGATAAAATACCGACATGGGGATGATCTTCCATTACTGCAACCATGGCATCAACTACCGGCTTATCTTCGAATTCAGCGTCATTTGTCAGCATTATATAATAATCATACTTGTTAAACTTTTCTTCGGTTAATAGCTGTAAAAGCGCATAGTTTACTCCCCTTGGAACCCTGAGTCCATCTTTCATGGCTTCAGCCCAGTTAGCCCACCATGTGTAATGTTTTGATAGTTTATTCTCATCAGACCCAGCCTCAACCACATAAATATCTGTATTGTCAGAATTGTTTCTAAACATTGATTCATACAATCTATCTGTAACTTCAGGCAGATTGCGATTAAGAATTATTGTAGCTGTTTTTTTCATTATCTCCCCACCAGGCGAAAATTGACCAGATACCTCATGATAGATTTCTTAACTTTTGATTTAAGATACTCATCAAGATCAATGTTATGATTTTGCAATTCAGTTTTTGCATGCAATTTTATCTCGATAAATTCAGGATCAGAAAAAACATAATGTCCTGCAATAACAGCCTTTTCAATTTCACCAGCCTTGCTTTCTGCCGACATCCACTTTTCCCATTTTTTCGATTCATAAGAAAGCTTAACAAATTTTTCAACAAGATCGGTTAGCTTATACTCCTTTAAAATCTCAATGAAAGCCAAAGTTTCTACCACACCAAATTCAGGCGCTACGTTGGCTGAGTGAATCCCCAGTTTTGGATGCCATGCCAAGGCTTCATCTGAAAGATAATCGGTATTATGCTGTTTTAAAAAAATATCATATTTATTGCAGATATCCAGCATTTTAGGTATCTCAATCTCAGATGGCAATTCACCTTTAATGCGGAACGGAGTATCAAATGTACCTACATTTCTTGTTTCCAGCACTTTTGTGCCGGTCTGGATAACAACAAATGATGGCTTGGGGAGATTGTTTTTATTGCAGAAATTAATAGTTTCAGAAATTACATATTCTACATCGTGCTGGTTATGATTGCTGCCGCTCTGTTCTTCGCTCCCTATCTCAAAAATAATTTTTCGTTTTTCCTGTTGGGCAATCGACCAGCAAAACTCATAAAGATCAAATATTCTCAAAAGGGTTTCATTAATAGACAAGTCGCTATATATATCAACACTTGCATCTATATGTATCATTTCAAATCCAGATTCAATGTCAACCTGGAATGATTTTTTTGCTGATTCCATGGCATTACGAAGGCTTAATTTCTGTTCCTTTTCAAAATTATTCTGCCATGGCCCGCCGTGGTCACGCGCCAGAATAATTTTACCTTTTTGATCGTGCTCAATTACATATTCGGCAAAACGCTCCGTTGACCAGTTATTCACATACCCGCCTCCAAAATCTTCCGCCTCTATCTGCCTGCGGCTGGCAATTATTATCAAAGGTATTTCATAATCATTTGAAAGCTCAATTGTCGCATCAACACAATTCTTGCTCATAGGACCAACGCCCAAAAGAGTGCAGCACCTGTTATCCATAAATCGCTTTAATCTTTCGTTTATCATTACACCATCCACTCTCCAGAAAGTTTTATTTGATCACTTGGTAAGTTTTCGGGATTATAAGGGTCGAAAAATTTTTCTAATATATGCAAACAAGCTTCGGCAACAGCTCTGTTGCCACCGGATCTTTTTGTAACGTAGTGAGCATGTTTTTTGGCATTTTCATCAGCATTGCTTGTAGCAATTGAGTATCCCACTTCTTTAAAAACATAATGGTCGAATATTCCATCCCCCATATAAATGACTTCATCCATTGAATACCGTTCTGCAATCCAATCAACACGCCTTATTGTACTCACAAGTTCCAGCGGATATTTCATATCATCAACGATTCTTTTTCTGGAGATGCTAAACCCCTTTTTATCACCTGTTATAAATAAGATTTCAAGATGTGGTTTTAAAAGCGAAAGAGCATCGTTATCATCAGGCCCGAATACTTTCATGGCCTTGCCTTCTTCGGTATAAAAAAAATGACCTGTTGTCATAACACCATCGACATCAAGAATCAGTGCTTTCGGTCTCACAGTATCTTTCCCTTTTCCCATTATTATTGCCCTCTTAACCTCGCCTTATAACACCTCTTTACTCTTTTGTTATTATCCGTCTCATACTTAATGGGCTACTGCCCCATTTATTGTCTACTATACGGGCGTGCACACCGATAATCGCACCCTTCTTTTTACATAAAAAAAGGACAATAGGAAGGCTATTGCGGTTGCAACGACTGTCGCAAACGCGGCGCCATAAATGTTGTATTGGGGTATTAGAAGAATATTTAAAGCAACATTGCCTATGTTTGAAACAACACTTATAAAGAAAATAACATACGTTATTTCGAAAAATGTTATGAAATTCATATACAGATGTGTAACAGCTTGCAAAATTGAAGAGATTAAAAGGAATGGCAACAAAAATATAACCGCACCGTATTCTTTATTAAAGATATTAGCATGGATCATAACCCAACTGGCCAGGATAAGGCCTGCACCGATCAACATAAAGCCTGGGATCGCAATCTTTAGAATTCTTTTAACACTCTCAAAATTAACGGCTGGATCCTTTTCTTTGAAGAATATAGGCGCGTAAACACCTTGAAAGGAGACCATCAATATACTAATGACACTGGCAATAGTCACCCCGAGATTATATATGGCAAGCGTATCAAAACCCGTGTACTTTTCGAGAATGAACCTGTCACTCAAATTATAAAGCATAGCGAATATAGCACTTAGCATCATTGGAATTCCTATTTTCAATGAACGCCACGCAATTTTAAACCTGAATCTTGGGTGCATCTCTTTTATTAAGAAGACACCAAAGAATATCAAGATCACTAGTTGTGCCTCCACAGTATACTTAAGCCTTATCAGTACTGCGTCCGAATGACTGGAATATAAGAAATAGATCACCACTGCATTTATCAAGAATAATTTTGCAAGATTGTTAAGCTGAATTAAGGCAATGTTTTCGGAGGCCATGAAATAGCTGTACACCATTACACTGAAAACGGAGATTGCAACACTCAAGAAAACCAACATTCTATAGTCGGCGTAGTTTATAGGATGTGAAAACATAAAGGAAACGATAGCGTAGTCTACCCCCGATAAATAGGTGGCAACCAACATAATGCATAGGGATACAGATAAGAGCGCATTTACACTAAAGAGCATGGAGCCTCTTTCTTTGCCTTCATAAACAGAATGGAGTTTTATTTGGGAAACATACAAGCCTAGATTCAAACATAGCGCAAAAGCAGCTATAATCGATGTCAAGTATCCGTACAAGCCATATTCTTCCTGGGTCATTAGTTTCAAATAGACCGGCAAAAGAATAAACCCGGATGCGTTTATTAAAACATCAACACTTAGGATTCTAAAAAATCGATTAATTATCAGATTTGATCGATACACCGATACAATTCTATCGATCATTGATGGTAGATCTTTTTTTCATGTAAGATAAGATATTATTTCTGAATATAAAAGAATAATATTTTTGCTTTCAAGCACTAATATAAAAAAATAGTGCTTTGGAGTGAACCCCCAAAGTTGCACAATTATAACGTATCATAAGTAGCTTTTGAACAGGGATTTTGAGTAAACAGAAATAAATTTTCATATTCACTTGGGGGTTGATATCCCAATGAAGAATGAAGCCGTTTTTGATTATAAACATCTTGAATAAAATATGGTATTCTTTTGCGGACATCTTCAATGGTAATATATTCCCATAACCAAATTTCTTCTGATTTTAAGGTTTTAAAAAAGCTTTCAGCATAAGCATTGTCATAGGGATTGCCTTTACGGCTCATGCTGATTTGTGCGATAGGAGGGACTTCACTTTTTCAATAAATTCTGTTGGGAAAAAGAAAAATATGATAAATTTAAACTAATTTGTGAAACAACCTATTTAGATGTGAATCCCTTTTGTTTCAACCTTTGAGGTCTGAATCTTTCAAGAATCAATGCTATAATAATACTTAAAATCAATGAACTAAAGAAAACCGCAGTAGTGATATAAAGTATTTTAGGTTTAACCGGCTTACCATCGATTGTCGGAGATGAACGTATTATAATTCCGTGTATAGCTGAGGCCTCTTGCTTCAGTTCTGTAAGTTTAATCTCTGAAACCTTTATTTCCAAATCTAACCTCTTAATATTATCTATAAGCGAATTTAAGTAAATCTGTTTATCCAGAATTTCTTTGGAATAAAGAAACTTCAGCATACTATCAGTAGACTCACTAATCACAGCTCTTTTATACATATCTTCAAGTCTCTGCATCTTGTTCTGAAGTTGGGTCTTCCGTTCCTTCTCAAGTTCCATATTGATTATTTTGTCCTGATATTCATTCTCACAGGCTTTTAATTTGCTTTCTATCAACATCTTATCAGATTCGAACTTTATCTGAACATAACTTGAAATTTTGGAAATAACTTCATTTACAATGGCGAGTCCTTTTTGAGTATCCCTGCTTTCAATTGAAATTTCCAGTATATTTGTACTGCCAATAATTTTAGTTTTAATTTTTGGGATATCTGATATTTTCAGTACCAATTTTTCTGCAATCTCTTTATTGAAAATTCCTCCAATTAGCACATCGCTGATCTCAACCGGAGAAACTATGATCTTTTGATCAACTATTTGTCCATTCTGATCGAAAACTAATTTTCCCCCCGGTTCAATGACAGTTGTAATGCGATAAACTTTCGGCAGATAGGAAGTAATTGCCAATGTTAGCAGCGTACAAACCATGCAAACACCTGCGATCATCAATCTCCAGCGCCAGAACACCCGAAGAAGATCAAGCAAATCAATTTCATTTTCTTGGTTCATTTTTTCAATGTTGTCCATTATTTTTTATCCTTTTGAAATTAGAGCAAGAATTAGAGTAAATTAATTTGTTTATGCTTGTATTTCAACCTCATATCACTAATACGATCGTAAAAAAACAAAAGGAGACAGTTTACTGGGGTGGATCAGAACGCCCTTTCAGGACGTTTGAAGTAAATTAGAGATTCTTTACAGTGAACATCAGAGATGTACGGCCGTAAGAAAATATTATCGATTTTTGGATTCGCTCATATTTTATGTAAAAAACTACAGTGAATATGCTTTCTGTTACAGTTTAAAGAAGCTGCTCAGCCCATGCCAGAGATTATCCACCCTCGGCCTGTTGATGAACTTATTACAAGTCCATCAACACTGGTTATTGCTAATTTGTCTTTTGATATATTCTTCACATTTATCTCTTCAAAAAATGCTTCAACCGGTTTTTCATCAGTATAAAGAAGCTTATCATATACAAAATCGTTTAAGCAATCTATCGATTCAATATTTAAACCCATAAATTGCCCCCCTTTTTTATCTTCATCAAAGATAGTAACTATCTGAATCGATGTATCATAAAGACATAAAAAAGCAATTTCGGCAAGGTCTGTTGCACCATAGAAAGCTATTCTTGTTATATTTTGTTTGGTAAGAAAGGCAAATAGATTCTTAAGCTTTTTCCGGGTATCTTTATAAAAATAATAGGAGTATTGAATATACTGATAGGTGAGTCGTGTCTTTTCAGCAGCACCCGTGGGTGTCAACAGATATCTGACTCTATTGCTCGGAATAGTTGTAATTTTTAAAAAACCCTTGCGGACAAGTCTCTTTATAAAAGAATTTACTAATCCAAGAGAAATATTGAGATTTTTTGCAATATCCCTTTGGCTGGGGACTGTTCCTTTATCAATTTCTTCAAGTATTTTTAAAGTATGTATATCCGGGTTTTTCATCAAAGTTTTTTAAAGCTCTCTTTTCGTTATTGTTCAAACAGTTCTTATATTTTACGGAGTCAGGATACAGCTCCGCCCGGTAAGTTACAAAATGTTTCATTTGAATAAATATCCCTTTTTAGCCTACTACTGAGTCATGTATAAAAATAGCGCGTCTAAATATCTAATATATTAGGGTATAATATAATCAATTGATATTGCAAAAATACCTGTTCCATACTGATTTGATTATTGAAGTGCTTTAAAAAACTGGAATTTATTATGTTCATATTTTGAACAAGTCTTTGGAAATTGTCAAGCAGGAATTGCATTTAACCGAAATTATACAGCGTTGATTAAATTATAAGGGTTAGTTTAATTTATAAAATTAGCTAACTGTTTCTTATAAATACTATATTATAATTATTCAAAGATGTTATCAAAATGGCTGGAAGATAAAAATCTAAATAAAAATGCAAATCCGGCCACAGATAATTATCTTTGGCCGGATTTAGGGAAATTTGGTAAATTTATCAGGGCGTAATTACACTTATCATATTTTTATTAAGATCGAAGATTTTCTGACCGATACCGGGCACTTTCATTATATCTTCCGGTTTTGCGAAAGGACCGTTTTTTTCTCTGTAATCAACTATTTTTTTAGCGACTTTAGTACCGACCTTCTTAAGCTTTGTAAGCTCTTGAACGGTCGCTTTATTGATGTTAATCTTAACCTCATCTTTTGCAAAGGCAGAAATTCCTGAAGCTAAAACAAACGCAATCACAACGCACAAACTAACAAATCGTTTTAAGTTTCTCATGTTTCTTCTCCTTAGTGAAATGTTTATTTGTTATTGGCAATATAACCAAATACGCCCAACATCGTATAGATTGGATCAATAATTCAAAGGCACGCTTCAGGCTTTTACAGATTAGACCATTAATATTTTGATACTTTACATAAAGGTCTCTTTTGCCCGATTAATCTCTCGCAGAGTTCTAAGAGCCATATTTTCTGGATTTTATTAATATTCTGGAACTCTGACTTCTGGCATCTCGGGAAGGTGGTGTCGAATGTTCTTCAACTTTTCTGTAAGTTACTATTATGCTTTATTGAACATATTACAAGCGGCTTGTCAAGCTGCAGTTTGTATTAAAATTCGAATATTTATAAAAACGGTAGTAATTATTTCTCGCGGACTTGTAAAAAGCAATAATTATCTTGACATTTAAATTTATAATTCTATCTTTTAGAGAAAATTTAGGTAGATATATCGGCTGATTTAAAAATAATGAGGTAAGCTTTCATGAAACACAAAATAGTCGTTGCCTGTTTTTCTGTTTTTTTATTAATACTGTCGTATTCGCATTCGCACGGTGACAACGGGCAAGATCAGCCAAATGCCGTTATACCCAATAGCAGTTACGAATTTGATCAAATACCCGAAGGAACCAAAGTAGTACATGATTTTGTTGTTCAGAACACCGGGAAGGCACCTCTTGAGATTTATCAGGTAATAACAGGCTGAGGGTGCGCCGTTGTTTCTTTTCCGAAACATATCCCTGCCGGAGGCGAGGGAATAATAACAATAAGCATCAAAACAGCTGAATATGGCGGAAAGTCACTTAAAAAAAATATAGTTGTTCATACAAATGATTCAAAAAAGCCGAAACTTAATATTGCTATACGCGGGCTTGTAGAAAAAATTGTTGATATCAGACCCAAAGAAGTGATCTTAAGCGGACCCCCGGATAAGGAATTATCGGTTTCAGTAATTGTTACTCCTGAAGATAAATATCCCTTTAAAATAAAAGAAGTTAAAGCTCAAAGCGGCTATAACATAAGAGTGACGCTTGAAAAAGACAGCGGATCAAAACCCAATAGATATGTTTTAACCGTTAAAAACACAGCAAAAGCTAAACTTAAATACTTCGATTGGATTATTATCAGAACAGATGGCTCAATTAATAACGAAATGAAGATCCATGTGACTGGAAACATATATTGAGATCAAAGGCATAAAGCAGGGGCCGGGGATCAGGAGTCGGCAGGAGCAAGGCAAGGATAGCTCATGAGTTCATGAGTTGATAAGGGAAATTATGAATGATTTTAAAGTAGTTGCTTTCGATTGTGATGGGGTTATGTTTGACTCAGGACAAGCCAATATGGATTATTATAACAGCATCCTTAAACATTTAGAAATGCCCCGGATGACGGCAGAGCAGTTTATTTATGCTCATATGCATACGGCGGATGAAGTACTTGCCAATCTTTTTAGAGATCCTGAAAGTTTTGAGGCTGCCAATTTATTCCGGAAAAAAATGTCATACAAACCATTTTTCAAGAGCATGAAAATTGAACCGGATTTGGTAAGCCTGCTTAAAAAGATCAGGCCGAAATATAAAACCGCCATCGCCACCAACAGAACAGATACCATGCAAGGAATTTTATCCGAATTCAATCTTGAAGGCTTCTTTGACCTTGTTGTGTGTGCTCTTGATGTAAAGCACTCAAAACCCCATCCGGAATCTCTATTAAAAATTGTTGAATATTTTGACGTTAAGCCAACGCAGATTATTTATATAGGGGATTCGGTTGTTGATGAAACTGCTGCAAAAGCTGCTGGTATCCCGCTTGTTTCATACCGGAATAGCACACTTTCTGCTGATTACCACATTTCACACCTGAAAGAGCTTGGAGAAATTCTTCTTGCGTGAACTCTATTTTTTATCTTTTCTACTTGCAAGAAATCCTTTTACCATCATTACCGGCACATAACTTATTACTGGCCAGGATAACAGGCTTAAAGAATCCCATAGATCTTTAGGTTTACAATATATGGAAGTCACCATTGCACCCATCATTCTTCCCTTTACTACTATGTTATCCCCATCACGAGCGATAGACATAGTGTCCATCATTTCAACTCCCTCTTTACTGTACATCTTCATGACTGTTCTACTCCCTATTAAGGCCGGTTAAAAAGGCCTGTAAGCCTGTATGTAATAATGTACTACAGCTATATAACAAAATAATATATGCCACGCGGGAAATTTTGTTTCCCGCGTGGCTTTGTTTAAAGTTTGATGCGAATATTGATAAACCGCATATTTAAGATTTCTTTGCTGCTACCTTCTCAAAATCAATTCCAAGATCTTCCATTACCGCCTGTACAGCTGCACGACCGCCGCCGATAACTCCGGTTCCGGGGTGTCCGCTGGCGCTGCTCAGATACAGT
>Ga0180732_1000574_pt1 | contig 29496 bp, 33 predicted proteins | sample KR11_01MetaG_FD_148674 | JGI IMG/M metagenome (GOLD analysis project Ga0180732, IMG submission 148674) | Groundwater microbial communities from the Olkiluoto Island deep subsurface site, Finland - KR11_0.1 MetaG | ecosystem: Environmental > Aquatic > Deep subsurface > Groundwater | place... | reverse complement strand
AATTCAAGAAACATACTATAAAAATTTATTTATAGAATTAAATATAACATTACTTCTTAATCATTCTTAAAATAACAAAAATTAAAAGAGCAATTAAAAAAGCAATTGAAACAAATCCAAAAAGCAAAGATAAAAGAAAAAATAATTGCTCATAAATTACATCTTTTGAAAAATTATAAAAAATCATAGAAAGGGCAAATAAAACTAAAAAAAGAATTAAATTCTTTAAAACAATATTAAATTTTTTATTTCCAACACCAGGCTTCTTCCTAGCAGGCATTTTTGCTGATTTGACAGCACGACTTAAATTCTTAGATCTTCCGGAAACTCTTTTAATTTTTCTAATTGGTTTCTTTCTCACAACCCTTTTTTTAGAAGGCTTTTTTACACTCTTTTTTTTAACCATCTTTAATAATATGATAAACAATTCATAGTTTATAAATATTACTTTTGATTTAGATTTAAAATAAAAATTATTTTGTTAGTAGCAATAATCTCATTAATAGACATTTTTCCTTTATTTTAATATTTCACAATAACTAATTTATACTTATTAATCATATCTAAATTTTATCTTATTTTTCAAACCATCACTCAACAGAAGTTTCATTACTTTTCCAATCCATATTAACAGCATAACTTGTTAAAGACCTCATATTGCCAAAAATAGAACCCAACCATGAATAATAAAGCTTGCCAGCAGTCATCCATCCTGAAACAGATTTAAAATCTATCTCCTGCCCTTGAAGAGTTACTATAAAACTAAGATAAGTGAACAAAATCAATGCAATTAAAAAGACTGCAAAAAGCTTGTGCTTTAATCTTTTTATTTCAATTATAACCCAAATTGCAATAATTAGCACAGCGATAATAAATAACGATATTCCAAATGCCATAATAACTTCAAGATGAATGAGTATAAAAATATTTCGCAGATAATATTTTAAAGGCAAAATACAATTAATATTTTAAAGCCCCATAGTACAGCGGTCAAGTATACGACCCTCTGGAGGTTGTGACCCAGGTTCGAATCCTGGTGGGGCTATCCGTGTTTGTGTCTCAGTTTAACGGAACATTTTAGATACTTTCGGGGGTCTAAGATATTTTATAGATTCTTAACATAGAAAAGATATGGTTGAAGAAATAAGAAGACTGCAAGATCCAGACAAGTACTATAAAGCTTTGGAAAAATTGAGAACAGAAAAGATTTATTTATTAGTTCCCAAGAATAAAGAGTTAATATTGCAATTCTTGCGCGACGCTGAAATTGGCAGAACAATCTTAAAAGGCCAGAAAAGAAAGATTAAACCAGGAAGGTTGCAACGTATGTTGGGGTTATTACTGAAAATGGACAGGGAGTGGCTTAAAAAGCCATTTAATGAGGTCTCCGAGGACGATATGAACAATTTTATTCTTAATCTTGAAAGAGGAATAATTAAGTCTTCAAAAGGAGAACCTTATACCTGGGAAACACAATCAACAATAAAGAAATTTATCAGAAAATATTACAAATACCTTCTTGGAGAAGGAGAAAATTATCCCAGGCTGGTCCAGTTTATCGATACAAGCACAAGAATGCTTGAAGTAAAAGGCATAAGCAAACAAGAAAATGATAAGTTAATTGAAAATTCTTCAAAATTAATTTACAGGTTTATTTTGGCTGTGCTTTATGACAGCGGGGCCAGAATTGAAGAGTTCTACAATATTAAGAAAAGTGATTTGATTAGAGAAAATGGAATTTACAAAGTAAGGATTAGAATATCAAAAACTAAGCCAAGAACAATAAATATTCCACTCTATCCCAAAATAATTGAGGAATATTTGGAGTTTAATAATTTCAAAGAAGAGGATTTTTTATGCACAATTAATTACGGGACTTTAAGAAAACATCTTAATCGCATTGGAAAACAATTTCTTAAAAAATCTATTTCGCCCCATACTTTCAGGCATGGATCTGCAACTTATTATGCAAACTATCTCAACAGATATCAAATATCATACAGATATGGATGGTCTGCTTCTTCGAAAATGCCAGATCGTTACATAGATATGAACGGATTGATAGATGATGAAACAGTAACAAAGATTGCAGGAGAGAATTTCATTAAAACTGATAATGAAAATAAGGAGCTGAAAACAAAACTTGATGTAATGAGTTCTACAATGGAAGAATTATTGAAAAAGCAACAGGAGATGGAAAAACAATTGGAAGTAAGAAAATTAGAAGGAGAAATATTGGCAGAAACAAATTATTCAAAAGTTGGAAGCTCTGATGCAGAATTAATGGCCTTCCTGAATGAAAGAAAAGATGTAGTTCAATCTCTTAAACAAATTCTTAATTTGATAGAGATTTGATTTTAGCTACTTTTTGCCTCCTAACTTTCTAAATAGTTTGGTATATTCAATCTAATTAATGGAGACATTTAATTTTAGATTAGATAAGGAAACAAGAGAGAAACTGGACTTAATTGCTAAAAAATACCGAAGGAGCAGGGCTGATGTAATAAGATTAATGATTGATGAGGAGGTTGTTGATAATGAAAAGGAGTGAGCTTAATCCACTGGTGCAACATCTGCTGAATCTTCTTGATCGATTAAATAAATTGGATGGAAAACAACATGAAAAAATTTCTTAATAAACAGATAATAACAAAGCAACTAAAAAACAACATAGGGATTTTGAATAAACCCACTTGTTGTGTTGCCTTTGTTAATTTAAAGGTTTAATCAGAAGTGGAAAGTCTTTATCTTGCTTTCTTAGTATTAGTCGGAAATATAATAATTAAAATGAATAAAGAAATTCAAGGAAATGGAAAAACAATTTAATCTACAAGGAGCGGGAATAGAACAACAACACAACAAGCCTATTAGATACTCAAATATATGTGTTGAATTTAATATTTACTGGGAAAGAAGGGATAGGATATGGAACACCCTAAAATTTTTCTATTTTGCAAGAGCAATTTCAAAGCAGATTATATGGAAAAGACATAATCCAACAATTTCAGAAAATTCTGTGACTAATCATCTAAAAAGATTGCGAAAGGAAAATTTGATAAGATTAATAGCATGTAATGTGGGAATAAAAAGAAGTGAGAAATATTATGAAATTACCTCTAAGGGAATAAAAGTATATGACAAATTATTGGATGAATTAGAAAAAACTGAGAGTGAGATTAAAGATGCCTAAAAAAATAAATTCAGACAGTAAAGAAAATTTTTTGAAAATATTCGAAGAGAATCATTATTCAATAAGAAAAACTTGTAAGGAGATAAAGATTGGTAAATCCACTTTTTACAGATTGTTACAAGATACAGAATTTAACAGAGAAGTCAAGAAGATAAGAAAGAAACGAAAAGATAGTTTTGCTGAAGCGAAGAGAATTCTGGCAGATGCAAAGTCTTTGCGGAAAACACTTAGATTTTTAAGTAAATATGGTCGAGAGAGAGGATATTAAATGCTTACACCAACAGATAAGAAGAACATAAAAAATTTTAAGAATTTGAACATAAATCATCAAAGAGTATTCAAGCACAGATTAATAAAAAAATTCATGAAATTCCAGGAAGATCTGGAGATTGTATTATTACATTACGAAAAATTGAATCTCAAAGCAGATAGAATAATAGACATAGTCCAACTAACAAAACTGTTAAAATTATATGAAGATCTTAAAAAATTACCAAATGTGTAAATTTTTATATTTTTTCGTCGGTAAAATATATAAATTAGAAAGACTTTGAATTTAAGGTTTAAAAAAATGTCCCAAAAAATAAAAGAGTTTAAAGAAAGCGAAAAAGCCCAAGAAGATTTAAATTACTTAGGAGGAATTTTTAATCTTTCGCAGTTTAGATTACAATATCCTGAGCATCCATCGGAGGACACTATTCTTGACGAGAACAAAAAAGGAACAGAGAATGAAACATATCTGAACATAGTTTCAGGTTTGGAATCTGATTTGGAAGGTCTTGGGGTGGATGTAACTTATACAGCAAGAATAATTATCGGAGAAGTAGCGATGAATTTATTATTCATACAAAGAGTAAAAGCACATCTGATCTGCAAGGATTTGCTTGTTGAAAAGAGGATACTAAAAAAGAATCATATCTCTTCTGAGAAAAATTATGATTATTCACATAAAAAAACTACTTCAACCCGGAATTTCTATGATTACTATCCTTCTAATAATCATTCAGTTCATCCACTATTTGAGAAATTAATCCCTCAATTACAGAAACAGATAAATAACGGGCTTAAATCATTAGGGTTACTGCCTTCACAACAATCAGAAAAGAGGAAGATGATTATTGTTCAAAAGCTGAGAGAAAGATGTGAACAACTTGACAAAGAGTATACTATTAGGGCTGAATCTGAAAAGAGCATACCTAACAAGAGGAAGCCTCAGATCCAAGAAATAAAAACACTATGATCTATTTTTTAACATAAGCATAATTACTTGAAAAACTACTTTTGGCAATTCTAACTCTCCAATCTATTCCTTCTGGAACATCAAAGATTAATTTGCCTCTTTTAGGCAAGTTTGGTTGCATTTGTTCATAAATAAAAGCCTCATCAGTTCCTAAATAAATCCAAGCTTCATCATCAGTATCGAATATACGTTCTTGCGTATCAATTAATTGTATTGCATCACCCCAAAAAGTATTGGTTTCCTTATCTACGTTTTCAATAGTAACTTCAAAAATTAAAAAGACTCCTTTTGCCTCGGTGATACCAAGAATATTCCCAAGTTTAGATTTTTCTTCCACACTGTGAAAAGTATAAGCAAAATCTCCATGTGTGAATCTTTCATTAAAGTTGTATGGAGTTGCCTCATTTTGAGTACTTTGAGATTCATCTGAAAATCCCTGGAACATTCCAATAATTACAAATAATAGAAAAAAGCCAAGAATGCCTGTTAAAATCCAATGTCTTCTAAACCATGATTTTTTCTTTTCTTCTGGCATATATTCTAGAGGTTTCAGGGTTTTTTAAAGGTTATGCCAATGTTACGCTTATGTCACCAGCTATTTTTAATGATTGTTACGCCTTTGTTACGTGGTAAATAAAGAATTAAGACTTTCAATATTCCTAAAAAAAGGAGAATTAAGGAAAGAGGTTTGGGGTAAATTAGACCAGGCTAAAACTGCGACGGAAATCGCCAAGGAATTAAAAAAACATAGAAGTGCGGTAAGTAGAGTCTTGATAGATATGGAAAAAGCGGAATTTGTAAAATGTATTAATCCAGAAGATAAGAGTTTTAGGCACTATGTCAAAAGATGATTATAAGGGCATAATTATACATAAATCTTTAGGGTAAATTTTAAAACAAAGTCATCTTAATTTGAGACTTAACAGATTTATTAAAAATGCCCCTAAACAAAACAAATATCAAAAAAGATAATTCCTTTTGTATTAGTACAAAAGAATATATGGTAAATCACCTAAATCTTTATAAATTATAATGTACTAATCAAAATAGAACAAAATGGAACTAAACGAAATATCAAAAATACAAACAGGACTTATGCTTGTGAGAAAGAGAGCAACAGCGAGGAATACGCAACCAAAAGAGTATAAATTACTTACTCTGAAAAGCTTTGATTCAATTGGAAAATTAGATGCTTCAGAATTAGACATTTTTTTTAGTAAAGAAATGATTGAAGAAAGATACTTGACAAAAAAAGGAGACATAATTTTAAGACTTACAACCCCTTATACTGCGATAAGTATTGCAAATGAAGAAGGAGTCATTATCTCTTCAAACTTTGCAATTATAAGATTAAATGATTCATCATTCCTTCCAGAGTATCTCGCTTTATATCTCAATTCCAAAAAGATAAAAGACGAATTTTCAAAGTCCGCTATTAGCACAACTATTCCTTTGATAAAGGTTTCTCATTTAAGAAATGTTTCTATCCCAGCAATTCCTCGTAAAATGCAAGAAAAAATTGTTGATTTTAATCAATTGCAACAAAGAGAAAAACTTCTTCTTGATGGATTATTGATTGAAAAGAAAAGATTTACAAACTTCGTATTAAATAAATTACTTGTGAACAACTAAGAAATGGAAGCAAAAACAACAAAAACAACAATTTCAAATACGCTTTGGAGAGCATGCGACACTTTTCGAGGCAAGATTGACTCTTCTGTTTACAAAGATTATGTTTTAGTTTTATTATTTGTAAAGTATCTTTCGGATACGTACAACGAAAACTTGGTTCATTATAAGAAAAAATATGACGGGAACAATGAACGAATTAAACGTGCTCTCGAAAGGGATAGATTTGTTCTTAACGAGAAATCAACTTTTGATTATATTTACAATAAAAGAAATGAATCTAATGTGGGGGAAATAATCAATAAAGCATTAGAGCGCATAGAAGAAGAAAATAAATCGAAGCTTCGAAGCGTTTTTAGAAATATTGATTTTAATTCAGAGGCAATTTTAGGTCAAACAAAAGATAGAAATAGTATGCTTAAAAATTTGCTTGAAGATTTTAAAGGATTGGATTTAAGACCCTCCAGTATTGGAAGTGCAGATGTTATTGGAGATGCTTATGAATACATGATTGGGAGATTTGCTTCAGATGCAGGAAAAAAGGGAGGAGAATTTTTTACCCCTTCAGAAGTTTCAGAATTGATTTCAAGATTGGTTGAGCCAAAAGAAAATGACAGGATATACGACGGAACTTGCGGATCAGGATCTCTTTTATTGAAAACTGCAAAAAAAGTTCCAAGTGGGAAAGTTGCAATTTATGGTCAGGAGAGAAATGGACAAACTCAATCACTATGTAGAATGAATATGTTTTTACATAAAATGGATGATGCAAATATTGCCTGGGGAGATACTCTCTCGAATCCTTTATTTTTAGACAATGGAAAGTTAATGAAATTTCAAGTTATTGTTTTAAATCCGCCTTTTTCATTAGATAAATGGGCAATGGGGTTTGCAGGTGCAGGAGATGATAAGGATTTTAAAATGGAAGCTTCACTTGATCCATATAGAAGATTTGAATGGGGTGTTCCTCCAAAATCCAAAGGAGATTATGCATTTATACAACACTTCTTGTATTCTCTGGCAGAAGGGGGAAGAATGGGAATTGTTTTGCCTCATGGAGTTTTATTTAGAGGAGCATCAGAGGGAAAGATTAGGAAACAGATACTTGAAATGAATCTACTTGATGCGGTAATTGGTCTTCCTGCAAATTTATTCTTTGGAACTGGAATCCCTGCTTGTATATTATTGTTCAAAAAAAATAGGACCAGAAAAGATGTACTTTTTATTGATGCTTCTGGAGATAAATATTTTAAAAAAGGTACAAATCAAAACATTCTTCGTGAAGAAGACATTCAAAGAATAATGGATGCATATAAAGGTTACAAAGATATTGATAAATATGCACATATTGCAACACCTGAAGAAATTAAAGAAAATGAATACAATCTGAATATTCCTCGTTATGTAGATACTTTTGAAGAAGAAGAACCTGTAGACATGGAAAAGGTCAAAAAAAATATTGCAAATATTCAAAAAGAGTTGGTGGGTGTGGAGGCTCAAATGAAAAAATACTTGGATGAGTTGGGGTTATAAAATGGGAAGTAATTGGACTTTCGGAGATATTGCCCTTGAAACATTATTTGGGTTTGTCGCAGTATTCTTATTTTTTGCACCAAAATTACTTGGATGGAGCGGATGGAGTTATCTTTGGGGCGTCCTTTTTCTGATATTAGCTTTTGTTGTTTTGGGAATTAAACACGGATAAATAAAAATGAAACAAGAAATATTGCAAAAATTAGAAAAAATCAGGAATGGAGAGGTTCCCGAAGGATATAAAGAAAGTAAAGTAGGAATTATTCCTAAAGATTGGGAAACAAAAGATCTTTTCGAAATAGGCACTTTCTTTAAAGGAAAAGGCATTTCTATTAATGAAATTGTTAAAGAAGGCATGTGTGGCATTAGATATGGAGAAATATATTCCACGTATGATTTAGTGGTGGAAAAATGTGTATCCCATATAAATCTTGAATCAGCCAAAAACAGTAAAAAAGTAAAAAGGGGGGATTTACTCTTTGCAGGATCTGGTGAAACTGCAGAAGACATTGGTAAATGTATCTTACTGGATACATTAAAAGACACCTATGCAGGCGGAGACACAATTGTTTTTAGAAAAACAGAAAACTGTAGTCAATTTTTAGTTTTAGCACTAAATAGCGAGTATGTAATATCTCAGAAAAGAAAATTAGGCCAAGGACAATCTATTGTTCATATCTATCCTGATCAATTAAGCAAAATAAAAATAATTCTCCCTAAAAATGAAGAACAAAAAGAAATCTCAAAAATCTTGTTTAATTTAAGAAAGATAATATCTAAAAAAAATGAACTTATAAAAAACCTTGTAGAATTAAAAAAAGGATTTGTTCAAAAGTTAGTAAATCCTTTACTTAAAGAAAAGAATAATATGGGAACATTATCTAAGTGTTTAACTTCAACTTCTTATCCAGTAGATAAACCATCTAAACCTTATGATTCATTAGGTATCAGAAGCCATTGTAAAGGGACCATGATAAAACAGATTAAAGAACCCAATAAAGTTGCAATGAAAATATTATATAAAGTTAAGGAAAATGAACTTATTGTGAATATCACTTTTGCTTGGGAAGGTGCAATAGCATTACTGAGCAAGAAAGATGAAGGTAAATTGGTATCTCATAGATTTCCAACATTTAAATTTAATGAAGAATTTGCTATTCCAGATTATTTCAAGCATCTAATTAAAACCAAATGGTTTGTTTTTCAATTAAGTCTTGTGAGTCCGGGAGGGGCTGGAAGAAACAGAGTATTAAGTAAAAAAGACTTTTTGAAGATAAAACTTGCATTACCTCCTGTAGAAAAGCAAAGGCAAATTGCAAATTTTCTTAATTCCTTGGATGATCAAATTGATTTACTTAAAAAAGAGATTAATAATCTAAAAGAGCAAAAAAGGGGTCTTATGCAATTACTTCTTACAGGAATAGTTCGAGTAAATGTGAAGGATAATAAAAATGTCAGTTGAATTTATTTATGATTCTACAGAAGATTACTCTCCTCAAAGAGATAATTTCTTAACGCCAGTTTATTTCACAAATGACTTGTTAATTGAATTTATCTACAATCCCAAATACAATTGTGATTTTGCAAGTGAAACTTATGGAACACTTAATATCGAGGGTAATTTAATTCCTTTTGGTGTTAATTCTGCAAGTCATTTAATATGTTGGCTAGGGGATATTAAAGAATTATCCGAAGAAATTAAGTATATTTTCAAATCCAAAAATATTCAGTCAGATAAAAATATAGAATCTGAATTTAAAGAAGCACAATTAAATGCTCAATTTACAGAAGAGATAATTGAAGTAAAACTGTTTTTAACTCTGAATAAAATTAACGCTCTTAGTTCACACATATATAATTTCAATTTATTTAATAACACCCAGTCATCAATAGAACAATTATTTCATAGGTGTTCCAAGTATAAAAGAATTACATTCAATAATGAAGAGGATTTCAAGAGAATTATTAGTGATTTGAATGAAAAATTAATTGAATCACTAAATAGAAATGGAATGAAAAATTATTTGATTTCTAAGAATATGGTTGTCCCCTTTGATAGAGGTAGCTTAAAGATATTAGAAATCTTTGCTAAAAATATCCTTTTAGATTCACAAAACAAAATTGCACCCCTTTTTTATCTATCTGATTTAAGAATTTGGGCAGATCATTCTGATTGCCAAAACAAGTTTGAGGGAGTGGTTTCAAATTTGGAATTAGATGCAGAGCCTAGTTTCGATTTAATCTATAAAAATTTGATTCAAAAAATACAAGGAACATTAACTTTTTTATTAAACAAATTACAAGAGAGATCTTAACATGGTAAATCCTTATGACTATAACGAAAAGAATATTTCGCAAAAACCTGCACTTGAAGTTTTAAATAAAATGGGTTATGAAATAATTTCTTCGAAAGATGCAGAATTAATGAGGAAGAATTTTCATAATGTTTTGCTTACTCCAATATTAAAAAAACAAATAGGGAAATTAAACTTTTTTGAATACAAGGGGGAAAAATATAAGTTTAGCGATAAAAATGTAGAACAGGCAATTAAAGATCTGGATGAAAATCTCACAGATGGTCTTGTTAAGACTAATGAAAAAATATATGATTCTTTAATGCTTGGTCGAGCATATTCTGAAAAACTTGATGATGGAACTATGAGGTCATTTAATATTAATTTTATTGATTGGAAAAATATTGAAAATAATGTTTTTCATGTTGTAGAAGAATTTTCTGTAGAAAGAGAAAATGCAAAAAAACATGCAATACCAGATATTGTTATTTTTGTGAATGGTATTCCTTTTGGAGTTATTGAATGTAAAAAGGCTTCTCGTTCTATGATTGAAGGAATTTCACAGATGATTAGAAATCAGGGTAAAGATTACATCCCGCAATTATTCAAATTTGTTCAGGTTGTTATGAGTACAAATAAGAATGAAACTAAATACGCTACTGCTTCAACTTCTGCTAAGTTTTGGACTATATGGAGAGAGCAGGATGAGAAATGGCACCAAAATATTTTACATAATATTATAGAAAATCGTAAATCTACTAAGCAAGATGAAAATATCGTTTCACTATTTCACCCTAAGAGATTATTAGACATCACAAAATATTTTATAGTGTATGACAAGGATGTTAAAAAAATTGCAAGATACCAACAATTTTTTGCAGTTAAAGAAATAATTAAAACTATTAATAATAGTGATGATAAGGGGAATAGACAATCTGGGGTAATTTGGCATACTCAAGGTTCTGGAAAATCCATTACTATGATTATGCTTTCAAAATATATTTTATCAGAATTATCTTCAAGCAACCCCCAAGTTGTCATTGTTACTGATAGAAAAAATCTTGATAAACAAATTCACAAAACGTTTAATCATACAAGATTAAAGGCAAGTCGGGCAACTTCTGGAAATCATCTTATTAAATTAATCAAAGATAATAATGCAGATGTTATCACAACATTAGTTCATAAATTTGATATGGCCTCTAAAAAGACAGATGCCACAACGTCAAAAGATATTTTTGTATTAGTAGATGAATCACACAGAACTCAATATGGAGAGCTTCATATCAAAATGAAAAATGTGTTTCCCAATGCATGTTATCTTGGATTTACTGGAACACCTTTAATGAAAAAAGAAAAAAGCACCATGATAAAATTTGGTAAATTAATACATAAGTATACTATTATTGACGGAGTTAAAGATAAGATGATTGTGCCTTTACTTTATGAAGGAAAAATGATTGAACAAACAGTAAATAGAAAAGCTATAGATCAGAGATTAGAGATTATTACAAGAAATCTTAATGATAAACAAAAAGAAGAAGTAAAAAGGAAATGGAGTCAATTTGAAAAGATAGCCTCATCCGACCAAAGAATTAAATTAATAGCATTTGATATTAATCAACATTTCATTGATAACTATAAAACAAAAGGTGCCAATTTCAAAGCTATGCTTGCTACAAATAGTAAGATTGAAGCCATAAGATATTTGGATGCTTTTGACGAATTGGGGGATCTTAATTGCAAGGTTGTTATTTCTCCACCAGACCAAAGAGAAGGTTATGATGTGATTGATCAAAAATCTAAAAATAATATTAATCAATTTTGGGATAAGATGATGAAAAAATATGGTGATGATGATAAATATGAAGATCTTATAAAAGATGATTTTGTTAACGGGGATAAAATAGATCTCCTTATTGTTGTAGATAAACTGTTAACTGGCTTTGATGCGCCTCGTGCCATAGTGCTTTATGTAGATAAACCCATGAAAGAACACACCCTTCTTCAAGCAATTGCAAGGGTAAATAGATTATACGAAGGAAAAGATTTTGGATTTATCATTGATTACAGAGGATTATTGGACAAATTAGATACGGCGTTAGATATGTATTCTGGTGCAGGATTAGAAAATTTTAATCCAGAAGACTTGAAAGGTGCATTATATGATATAATAAGTATAATTGGTTCACTAAGACAGCATCACACAGATTTAAAGAATATCTTTATCGGGGTGAAAAATAGAAAAGATATTGAAGAATATGAGGTTATACTTGCAAAGGATGAAGTTAGAGAAAATTTCTATGATATGTTTAACTATTTTGGAAGATACCTTTCTATAGCATTAGAATCAGAACAAGTTTATAATGCATTAGGTAAAGAAGAATTAAACTCTTATAAAAATGATTTAAAATTTTACCAAGAATTAAGAAAATCTGTAAAACTAAGATATTCTGATTCAATAGATCATAAAGAATATGAAGTTCAAATGCAAAAACTTATGGATAATTATATCTCTGCCGAAGGAGTAATGCGAATAACTAATCCTGTAGATATTTTGGATAAAACAAAATTTGAAGAAGAACTTGATCGATTGGGTTCTAAAAGAGCAAAGGCAGATGCAATAAGAACAAGGATGTCCAGAAGAATAAGTGAAAGGTGGGGAGAAAATCCCGCTTATTATAAGAGATTTTCCCAAAGAATAGAAGAAGTAATTACTGCATACAGGGAAGCGAGAATTTCTGAAGGAGACTATTTTAGTAAGATGAAAGAAATTGTTAATAGTTTTAGAAAAGGAGATTCTGGAATAGAGTATCCAGAATTGATAAAAAAAGATGTTCATGCCCAAGCATTTTATGGAGTTATTTCAGAAATAATTTATGAAACAAATAGAAATAGGGAAATTAATGATTCTCTTGCAGAATTATCTTTACAAATAAAAAAGATAATTGATAAGCATGTTAAAGTAGATTTTCATGAAAACATAGATATTCATAATCGGATCGCCCAAGAAGTTGATGATTTATTGTTTGAATTTAAGCAAAAAGAAAATTTAGAAATTCCAATAGATCAGATAGACAAAATAATTGAGACTATCAAATCAATTTCAATAAAGAGGTATTAAAAATAATGAGCAAACATGAAATAACTTATGGTAAACATAGGATAGAATATATTCTTTTAAGAAAAAAGGTTAAAAATATTAATTTAAATCTTAAACCAAATCTCCTTATTGAAGTATCTGCAAATCATGAAATTCCTATTGAAAAAATTCATTCGTTCGTTAAGCGAAAAGCTTCCTGGATTATAAAAAATAAGGCGTATTTTATGAAAGCCTTCCCTGAAATAAAATATGAAAAAGAATATGTTAGCGGTGAAACTTTCAAGTATCTCGGAAGACAGTATCGACTTAAGGTTTTAAAATCAAAGAACGAAGGTGTTAAATGCGAGAGAGGCACTCTTATTCTTAACATTCAAGATAAAAATAATTTTATCAGAAAATCGCAATTAATCAAAGAATGGTATCAAAAAAGATCTATTAAGATTTTTAATGAATCTTTAGAGAGAATCTATAAATCTCTAGGAAAATATAGTATTTTTAAACCCAAGATTACAATTCGATTTATGAAAGCAAGATGGGGCTCTTGCGCGGAATCAAAAAAATTAATTATTTTAAATAGTAAATTAATTGATGCTCCAAAGTTTTGTATTGATTATGTTGTTTTACATGAATTAATTCATTTCAAATTCAGAGATCATAATAAAAAATTTTATAATTTACAAGAGGCTATAATGCCTGATTGGAAAAAAAGAAAAGAGATACTTGACGTGGAAATTGTAAAAAATTTATAATATTAACATGATATTCAAACTCTCACCAAGTGCCCTGAATTTAATGAAAGAATGCCCTAGATATTTTTGGTTAGCACAGCATAAAGTTTTGAAAAATGCTTTAATGTTATTAAATGGAAATTATATAAATAAATATTGTAAATGGTGTGAGGAATTTAAATTAGAACCACGCTAAAATGGAAAATAACTTTAATAATACCTTCAAACCAAAAGAAATTGAAACTGAATTATGGTTAAAAAGATTTGATGAGGACGAACAAAACTTTGTTAAAGATATTTCTATTGGAATAGATAAGAGAGGGATTGTTGGTGAAAGTCTTTTTAATTTATCTTTAGATAGTGTTGGATCTGACCTATCAAGAAGATCCATATCTGTTTTTACTGGAGATCTTGTAGCAAAAGGTATGTTTCATGCTCTGTGTCCTGAACTTGAATCTTTTGTTACTTTAACAAACTGGATGGGGGCTACTGAAGATAGAAAAGAGATAAGAGTAAAATACTTTAAAGAAATAAAGAGATTTTTAGAAGAAAAAAATCCAAATACAATTTGTTCAATTATTGGAAATTATAGAATTAAAAGAGCAGATTACTCTACATTGTTGCTTTTTAGGGGTGAAGTTAATATTAAAGATAAAGGTAAAATGTTCTATAATTGGTCTAAAGTTCCCTATATAAAAAGAAGTGCTGAAACTTTTGCATATTTCCCCTCGCCTATTTTTATGTCATCAGTTCCAAGCCAAGAAATAAGCGTTGCAGAAGAAAAAATATCTTATTTTACATCAATATTTAGGATTAAGAAGATGATGGGAGATACTGCCACAATCTCATTATTCTATTGCACAAATCCTCATACAAAGGAGGTAGATGTAATTATTAAAAATGAAATGTTAAAACAAAAATTGGAGATTAATAGAGATTCAATTTTTTTGGGTTTATTTGAAGAAAAAATTTATAAAAAGAAGGGAGATTTTTTCAGAGATTTTCTAATCTTGGAATGTTCAGAAGATCTAAAGGGGGAAGAAATAGCAGGTCATCTTGTTTCACTAAGAATGTATTATAATTATCTCAAAAATAGAGATCTTCTTTTATGCAACAATGAGCAATTTATCACAAGGTGCAAAACTGTTTTTTATCATATTACTACTTCATACAAGAAAAAGATAAATATTTCTCTGAACGAATTTATAGAATATTTTATACAAGACTATTTTATACAAATTGGGGATAACTGGTATTATAGGCCATTTATTCTAAAAGATTTAACCAAATCAGAATTTAGAGATTTTATAGATTATCTTAATTTACTAAAGAAGGAAAAGCGGGATATGATCGCTATGATAAAATACTTAAAGTATTTCAAACAAAAACAGTTTCTTGACTTTGTAAATACCTATAATCTTTATTCTAAAAGAACGTTAATAAACATGATAGAAACTTATAATGATCAAGGGGGTCGGTGGAAATGGAGAGTATAAAACCTATAGAGATATATGAAACTATTAAAAAAAAGTATCTTTCATTCGTATTGACTTCTCTTTGCCGAAATAATACCGAGCTTGAGAAAGAACTTAAAGCATTGTATCTTAGCGATGATTTTTTATGGAGAGACTTAATGCTTCAATCTCTTCCAGAGTATCAAAAAGCAGATCAACATCAAATCAACAATTTAATTTTTGATAAAGACCTCATAAAGATAATTACCAATAAAATTAAGCCCTATATTCATCAGGCTACTGCTTGGGGAAATATTCTGGAAAATAAAAACTGTGTAATTGCAACTGGAACAGGGAGCGGAAAAACTGAAGGATTCCTATTTCCAATAATAAACAATCTTATAGGAAATAAAAATTCAGGAATCAAGGCAATAATAATTTATCCTTTAAAGGCCTTAGCAAGAGATCAAGGTAAAAGAATAGGAGAATATTTGGATGTAGTGAATAGAAATAAGAATCTTAAATTGAAATATGCCATACTTGATGGAGACACTGAAAGATCTGCACCAACTGGATTAAGATCAGAGGTATACACAAAAGATGAAATGTTGAGTTCTCCTCCAGACATTCTGATTACTAATTATGTTATGCTTGAGAGAATCTTAATAGATCCAAAATATAATCGAATTTTAAATAATTCTAATATTGAATATGTTGTTCTTGATGAGATTCATTATTATCGTGGAGCACAAGGCATAGATGTATCCCTGCTTATTAGGAGACTTCAATTTTATCTTTACAAATTAAATCAAAATAAAAAAATTAAATATATTGGAACAAGTGCAACTCTATTCGGGGAAAATTTAGAAAAGAAAGATTTAGAAAAGAAAGAAAAAGAAGTCTTAGATTTCTTGTCTAAATTATTTAATTCAAAATTTAATAAAGAAGATATTGTTCGACCAGTATTTAGTGATAATTATTTAGATGATGATCTAAAAGAACCTAAATTTTTAAATGAATATAAAATAAAAAAATTGAGAAAGATAGACAATCTTGATGGAATTAGAACTCATGCTTTCTTTTGTGCTCCTCCCCCAGTTTTTAGATGTATCGCGTGTGGAAATATTTCTACATGTAAAAATCCAACCTGCACTAAATGCAACTCTAAACTTCTATTTGAGATGCACACGTGCAGACAATGTGGAGAAGAATATTTTAAATTTGAATTTGTAGACAATAAAGATGACATAACAATAAAGGACTTTGATATGATTGATTTTCTTGAAAATTTTAATAAAAACTCAAACGGTAAGAAAGGGGGAGAAATAATTTTATCAATAAAGAATTTAGGCGAAAACAGCAAAAAGTTAAGTCTTTGCAAAGATTGTTTGAGTCTTCAGGATAAATCAGACTCTAAATGTGTTAAATGTGGAAATAGTGAAATGTTTGAAGTATTTTGCCCTCATGAGGAGTCAAAAGTAATTTTCTTCAATAAAGAGCAATCTAATAATAAATCTTGTTTATCCTGCGGTTTTGAAGAACACCGACTAGATTTAATTGTTCCAGTTTCAAAATTATCAGATGAAAATTGTTCTCACATTGTTTTTGATGAATTTTTTATGGCTCTTCCTGGAAATAAAAGAAAACTTTTAGTTTTTACAGATAGCGTTCAAAGAGCATCTAAATTTGCAAGAGAAATAGAAGAAACACATATAAAAAACATGGCGAGATCAGAAATGCATAAAATTATTACCAGACTTAAAGAAAGTTATCTAAGTGTCCCCGGATTAATTTTTAGGGTGCTTGAAAATTTACAGGATCAAAATACCTTAGATACTCCTCTTGAGATGAAGATAAAAAAAGAGTTATATGAAGAAATATTTAGCAGTGGAAGAAAAGTTGGAAGCCTTGCTAATAGAGAGATATTTAATTTAGAAATAAAAGGAATTGAAGATCATAGCAAAGAGGATCAAGAATTTATATTAAAAAGCTTTCATGTTTTTAAGAAAAAGGTTCAGGTTACAGGATACTATAAACTTTTTGAGATAATGAATGATATTTCTTTAAAAATAATGGATTCATTTTATAAAAAAGAAAATCTCGGAGAGCAATTATATAGGGGATTAAACGATCTTAAAGGGAAAAGACTTAACAAAAAAGACCTTTTTGATGCATTAAAGATTATTCCTTCCCTTGTAGGATTGGGAGTTATCGAAGAATATGATGGAAATTATTATTTTAAGGAGAATCTAATCAAAGTAACAAAAAATCTACACCAAAGAAATTTTAAGGAAGGGTATTATGATGAATGGACCAACATTGATGTGATTCCTTCAATTAAATCAAAGATTGACACTGGAAAGACAAATGCAAAGGAGAGATCAATTATTGAATCTTCTTTTAAAGAAAATAAGGGGGTTAACTTTCTTGTTTCAACTCCAACCTTAGAACTTGGTATTGATATAGGCGATCTAAATGTTATTGGTCTTCTTTATTCTCCACCAAGTCCAGCACAATACACTCAAAGAGTTGGAAGAGCAGGAAGAAAAGAAGGGAAATCAAGTTTTGCAATAACTTATTTATCTAAAAAAACACTCGATTCTTCTTATTTTTACAAACCAGAAAATCTTGTAAAAGGAGAAATCTCTCCACCTTCTTTTGATATTTGTCTTGAAACTCCAGTGAAGAAATCGCTATTTAGTCTCTTTTTGTATTATATTATGCATAAAACTAATTTTAGAAGAGAAAGAGAAGGATTAGCTTGGAATAGAATATCAAACTGGGAGATGAATTTTAAAAAGATTAAAGTTTATTTAAAACAAAATGAGAAAGAATTTTTTAAATTCTTAGAAGATTATAAAAATATTGATAATTTGAATATTGATTTATCTTGTTTGATAGATCAATGGATAGAAAAACTTGAATCTTTCATTGAGCTTCAAAAATCTTTAAGAAACCCTGAGCAAAATAGAACAAAAGATATTTATGGATATTTTCAAGAAGCAGGACTTCTTCCAGACTATGCCTTTGGATCAAGTGGGCCAATGATAATAGAAGGAAGATCAAATTTGATAAGTGGATTTTCATTAAATGAAATAACTCCTCCATCCACCCTTGATTTTAATAAAACAAGATATAGTTGTTATGCTATTGATAACTCTGCAAAATTCATAAAGACTATAGCAAATAATTTTAAGGAATGCCCAAATTGCAAGAGCACAATAAGTATCTCTGAAAGTAATTTACTTTGTCCTTTATGCAATAATGCTTTTTCATTTGAAAATAAAGGAATAATAGAACCAAGAGTTATAAAAGTGAGAAAATCTACTTTTTCTTTAACACAAAAAAGAGTAAGGTGGAATTATTATATAGTTAATATGCCCAATAATCTTTCTTATGTAAGAGGTATTTCTTCTTCCTTCACTTGTGAAATAGGTATGCTTTTTGGAGGAGTTTTTGATGGCGAATCTGAAGTTAAACATTACCTTTGCAAGGAATGTGGAGTGATTTATTCAAAAGAAAGCAAAAGATCTAATGAGGGAACTCATATTCATCAGCCTTCAGATCAGATTATTGGATCAAAATTTAAAACAAGAGCAATAATAATTGATTTAAGTAAATTTGAGATTTCTGATTGGATAACTTTCAAAAATGCTCTCATATCCTCAGCAGTTATAGAAGCTGGTTGTGAAGAAGGAGAAATCGGAGCAATTTATTCACCAAATTCAAATAAATTAATATTATTTGATGACATTGAGGGGGGAGTAGGATTTGTAGATGTGATAAAAGACAGAACTTTAAAAGTGCTTAAGAAAGCAAAAGAATTATGTGAGAACCCTTGTTGTGAAGATGGATGTGTCAGATGCATTGGAAGTTTTTGGAGGCAAAACGAATTAAAGCATTTAAAGAAGAAAGAGATTATCCCATTACTAAACTCAATTATTAAAGAAAATGACAATTAATCAGATTATAAAGAATAGCAAATTAAAGGAAGAATTTGAAAAGACGTTTGTAATGCCCAAATTTACTTCTCCTAGAGAAGCTAAATGTTCTTCACCTTTATCTAAAAATTATTCTTTAATCGGAACTGCTTTTGATTATCTTTTAAGATTTTATATTGCTCGAATAAATAAACTAAGGGATCAAGAATGGATTTCTGAAAAAACATTAGCTATGCTTAGATATCAGAAAGATTCAAGAACAAAACTAAAAAAGATTATTTCAAATTTTAAAAAACAATATATTAGATATTTGAAGAATGGTATTATTGATGATTCTTTTCTTGAAAACATAATTATACTGGCTAAAATCGATGGAATATTCAGATCTGGAGGAATAATTCCAAATTCCTTTGAAACAGAGGAAAAGGATGTAAAAGATCTAAAAAATTTAGTATCTATTATACCTGTAAAAAAATTTCAAACAGAAAGGATATGTTTTCTTAATCCAACTTTTGGAAATGCCTCTTTAATGATTGGTGGGGGAGATGCAGACCTTATAATTGGCGAATCTCTTATAGATATAAAAACGACAAAAGATCTGAAGTTTACAAAAGATTATTTTATTCAACTTGTTAGTTACTATTTATTAAATGAAATTGGGGGAATAAGTGGATACAAGGATAAAATTGAGTTAAATAAATTAGGAATATATTTCTCAAGACATAGTTATTTATTTGAATTTGATGTTGAGGAAGTAATAGTCAGTAGAGAGCAATTAAAAAAATTTATTGATTTATACATTGATGTCGCACAAGGTTTCGCTTGAAAATAACGAAACTAAAGATTAGCAACTTTTAAAAAGATTAATTTAAAACAAATAAAATGAAACCAGAATATATTGGGATCTTATGTGGTCTTGCCTTTGCTTTATTCTTTCTATCCGGAGATATTCTCTATGTAGTTTTTATGCTCTTTGCTCTACTTGGGGCATTTACTTTCATTGGAAACATACTTATGCTTAAATCAGAAATAAAGTTAAAATATCTTTTGTATCCTGTAGTCTTTTTTTTATTATTTTTTTATCTTGAAAATATATTAATAGAAAAAAATCTTTTGGTACCCCTCAACACAATTTTAACTTCTATCTTCTCATTGTCAGTAATCATTTATATTTTAACTAAAGAATCTATGATTATTTCAGCAGGATTATTTTTTAAAAATTTTAAAGAAATAATTATCTCACTAAAAAATTATTTATTTAATGGAAAATTATTACCTATTTTTGGATTGATTATTGAATTAATATTGATAATTTCAATATATAAAGTAAATCCTTCTGTATGGGTAAGACCGTTACTTATCATCTTTTGGAGTATAAGTGGGTTATTATATGTTTTACTTTTATTCAGTGATTTCATAATAAATGAAAAATTTGAAAAAGTTATAACTTTTTTTCGTATCTATGGCACTACAAGATTAACTTATTTTTTATTGCCACTGTATTTAATCCAAGAACAAGTACACTGGATTGTGTTTAGTTTCATATTTCTTATTTTTTATGTTGGTTTAATTTATGGAATTCAACCATATATTTTTGCCTCAGATAATCTCAAAGATGCTGTTAAGATCCTTCAATATCTGAAATTTAATAAAAACAAAAAATTAAATCAAATATCTCAAGATTTAGATATTCCTAAAGAAAGAGTTTACCAAACTTTAAATAGATTAGGAATAAAAAAAATGGTGCAGGAATCTGGAAATAAACGATGGAGTCTTGGCTTACTTTATACTGCTTTGATAAAACGATGAACTATTGTCCACTTTCTTTCTTCAATCCTTGAAGCTTAATCACCAACTCCGGATTATTATTTCCCTTGGTAATCTCTTCTTTAATTTTTTCTCCAATTTTTTTATTTCTTTGGTGCAATCCTTATAAGTCTCTTGCATTATAATTTTCGCATCAAAATCTTTGCCACATTTATTACACTGATTTGTGCAGGAGTTTGGAACATTATGTGCAAATAACTTTAATTCCTTTTTTTTGAACATTTCTCTTTTCAAGATTTTTATCCCATGCCCAGCATATATTTCAATGAATCCCCTTGTCCGAAAAAAATCATAACCTCACCTTTAAGTAGTTCTAAAAATATAAATAAAAGAGTCTTTTTTATAGTAAATGGAAGAGGAAAAATTAAACAAAATCATGTCTGCAATTCTGGATTTGGAAAATGAATGGGGAAAATTTATAATTAAAGAGATGTTATTTGATAAGCTAAGGGAAATTACCAGAGAGGAATTTGAAGAAGCTATAAATAAATTAAAAGACACCTGTAGTATCTTTGAACCTCGTGAGGGCTATTTTTTGAGATTTTGAATAAATTCAATATGTTTGGATAACTTTCCCTTGTTTTTCATAGTTCTAGTTGCTTTTTTCCAAATATAAATAATATGACAAATTCACCGGCAAAGCAAAGGGGTTAATCTCTGAGTAGTCAAACAAATTTATATAATTTTAAACCTTAAATTAAGATAATTAAAATGAAAAAGCATTTGCTGTTTATTTGCAGAGCAAGCATAGATAGGAGTCCTGCAGCAGAAGCTTTATTCAAGGATTCTGAAGATGTTGAGACTAGGTCTGCGGGGTTTTTTCCAATGGATTCTTCTAAAAAAATAACCAGTGAGAAAATAAGATGGGCAAGCACAATATTTGTGATGGACGAACGCACAGAATTTCACAAGACACAGCTTCTCCAGAAATTTCCAGAGGCTGAGGAAAAAAAGATAATTGTTCTTGGCATTTCTAATGATTTTTGCAGATATGATAAAGAATTGGAAAGATTATTAAAGATAAGGTTAGATAAATGGTTGTGAATGGTGTAAGGGAAGATGAAATTTTTAAATAAAAACGAAGTTGATGAACCTTGTTTTAAAGATATAATGACTTCTGAAATTGTTTTTTATGAAAACAAAACTTTAGAAGATGCTATTAGGTTTTGTAAAGATCGACATATAACTTATTTGCCCTCCAGAAAAGATGATAATTTATTATATCAATTTTGTGAAAATTCATTTAAGGAGATTAAAATTAATGATTTTCAAAAGGTGGAAAAAAATAAGAATGTTTTTGATAATAATTGTTTAGAATTATTTAAACAAAGTGAAGTATTATTTGTCTTTAATAAAGATAAATTAATAGGTATTGTTCATTTTTGTGATTATAACAAAGAACCTATTTTATTGTGGGGGTATTCTAAAATCTTAAAGTTTGAGAAAGGATTAAGAAAATTTTTCATTAATAATAACCTAAAAAATGAGGATATGATTAATTTTATTAAAGAACATCCAAGATATAAAGCTAATTTTGAAGAAAAATTACTCCAAAGCCTGGAACCATTTCAATGTTTTAATTTATCTGATTTGGTTTCTTTATTAAATCATTCTAAAATTCTAAATATAACTCCAAAGATAATTAGTTTTAGGAATTTTGTAATGCACAATAGAAATTTAATTGAAAATATAAATTACGAAGAAGCTAATTTATCTTATGATTTTGATAGTTTTAAGAAAATATTTGATTTAGTAAAGTTATTTAATGCTGAAATTTTAAAAATAAAATGAAAGAAATTAAAATTGAGGAAAACACTAAAAAAATAGATTTATTTGGAATTAAGAAAATTAAAAAGATGCCTATTGAAGAAGGGAGAAAATTAAACTTAACTGCAATAAGTATTCCTGGAAGAAGTGTGGGGCATTCTTTATGGAGATTAAGTGTTCACTTTAAGAGTAAGTTAAAAGATATTTTAGCCTTTTCTATTGAAAGATATAGTCCTGATCAAATTGGGCAGGAAGGGGCTGTTAGAGTTATTTTTTGGTTGAACGAAAAGGATAAAGAATAAATCAAATAAAAGAAATTTGAAAAATAATGAATCAAAAAGAATTTAATAACAATCTAAAAAGATTTGATGAATTAGAAAATAGGGGTAGCTATTATCCCATGTTTCTTAATATGATTGAAAAGGGATTTGAAACAGAGGCTTTTTTATTCATACTCTCAACTTGGAATTTTGCAACGTTTAGATATGCTATGAAAGATTTTGATTTGAATAATTTTAAAGAAATTGTGGATAATCTAAAACCTTATTTTGAAAAATTCAAAGGGGAATCATTTGAAACTATAAGCTTTAATGATTATGAAAAGGATATAAAACATATCTTCGAGATTTTATCTAAAATAAAAGGAATACAATATACCGGAGCTTCAAAATTAATGCATTTAACAATTCCAGAAGTTTTTGTGATGTGGGATGCTTATATTAGAAAAGAATGGGGATTTAAAACAGGATATGCTGAAGATTATTTTAATTTTTTAAAGAAAATGCAGGATGAATTTAAAGACATTAAAAAAGAAAAAGGAGAAACTTTAGCAAAATGTATAGATGAATATAATTATGTTAGATTTACTTTACCTGCATTAGAAAAACAGAGGGAAAGAAAAAATGGAAAAAGAAGGATTGATTAAATGTGTGGATCCAGAAAATAAAAGTTTTAGGCATTATATGAAGAACAATAAATTCTAAATAGTTTAAGTTTATTAAAAGGATGTGGGAGACATTAAATTTATTACAAAGAAGGGTTTAAAATCTGCAAAAAAAGTAGCAAGGCACGAAATTGAAGGTTTTCTTGAAACAGTTTATTTTGAAGAAGAAGTATTGAAAAGATATGAATCCAACAAAGATTTTAAGATCGGTGATGATGGCACCGTTTTATTTGGATATAGATGGGGTCTATTTAGAGGAGCTTATCGGGTTGCTAAAGGTTACATTGCAGTAAATTTAGGAGATTTGGGAGAAGGATTTCCAAACACAGAATTAAAGTATTGGAAGCAATACAATATTGATCCTAAAGTAATTAAAGTCAAGGAAAGATATTTTGATTTCCGAAGCGAGATTAAGAGAATGATTCATTTTATGAACTATTCCAATAAAAGGATTAAGAACTATTTGGAAAAATTCTTTCCAGATATTGCTCTGCTCAGCAAAGATATCTTTATTCTTGATGACACCGAGGAAGTATTAAATCATATAAAAAAAGTAATTAACAGCAGAACAACAATTGATGAATTTCAAAGTAGAATAATATTTCTTAATATTTTATTGATTGAATCAATAAATGTTAAATTAATAAATAAAGTATTTGAAGATGTTGGAGATGATTTAAATCTGAGTTATATTAGTTTGGGGTTAAAAGAAATCTATGATCATTTCATGAAAGAAGACATGCCTAAAGAATTAAAGAAAATTCTTAAAGGGACCATTACTCCTCTGAGGTCACTTGAATTACTAAGGAAGTTTCTGTTGTTTATAAGAGTCCATCACGATATAATAATTAGTAAAAAAATTAATACTCTTGCAAATTTAAATAGAAGGAGGAAGAAATTAAACCAAGAGATTATAAAAAATTTCAATTTATTTTATCTTCATAAAACATTTAAGGAAGATTTTCCGAATAGAAAATACCTTCTTCATTCAGAATTAACAATTAAGAATAATACTTCATTTTTAAAACTATTAAATAATTTTAGAAATAGCTCTTCAGCACATGGCTTTGATTACAAAGAATATAAAAAAATACTAAAAAAGCTTAAGATTCCTGAGGAGGAGAAGGATTATTCAAAAATTTATGAAACCCTGATCTCCAGAGTATCTTATGATATTGAACATATTTATTTTAACTTAATTTTACCAGACCCTCCGCTAAAAGATTACTATGGAAAATATGTAGAGGAATCATTATCTGAGCTTGAGTCCTCCAAGAAAAGTTTTCAATCCATATTTGAGGAATTGTTATCCTATATTCAAGAGTTTCCCGAATTTTCTTCAAAAATTGTTATTGGAGTCGAAAAAATTTACCAAAAGAAAAAGAGCAATCGCGATTTTATTATTGAGTTAGGATCTTTTATAGAAAATCTTAGCTACGAAATTAAAGACAAAAGTCAAAAATTAGTTGATTACTTAGTGCCAGGTTTAAAGTATGAAAAGGCACTAACTATCGCACATTTTGCACATATCATAAAAAATTCAGATAAAATAAATTTATCCTTTATAAAAAAAATATTGCCAATTGTTTTTGAGGGAGTAAAAGATAAAAAAATAGTTAATGTTAGTTTCTGTTCTGAACATGTGATTTTTTGTTTAATCGAAAAATGTTCGGAAAAACTTGATAAAAACAAAATTCAAGATTTATTTAAGGGAGAAAAGATAACTTTTGGAGAGATTAAAAAGTATATTCAATGAAACTTCCACTCTTTAAAAGGAGATTAGAAAGGCTTATTTAGTTTATTTTAGTTGGTTTTTTATGGGAATTGTAAAGGAATTTTTAAAATTATTTAAGAAAAAAAAGATAAGAATTTACACTGATAAGGAGATTTTTGACTATGCTCAAAAATTGATAAAATGTGCAAGGATAGATTATGAAGTTTCAAAAGTTTTATTTAAACAAAAGAAAAAAGAATATTCTGCTATCTTGTATCATTTACAGCAGACAATAGAAAAACTCGTTAAAGCAGAAACAATTTTAAGAAAATCTATTGACATAAATGAATTGAAAGAAGTTAGTCACAAAAGCCCAAAAGTTTTTATGATTGGGCTTGAAAAGGCTATGCGTAACAGGGAAATAAATAGTTTTTTGAAGAATAAAATTCCAAAAGACAAATTAAAAGAGGCAAATAAATATTTATACAATCCAAAAAAAATTATCAATTCTACAAAGGAAGAACTTTTGGATGTTCTAAATTTCTATGAGATTTTAAAGAATAGTGGAATTATTCCTGAAATTTATGAAGAAGCAAGGCAAAAAATAAAAGCGGTCAAATTGGAGCTGAATATGGATAAAAATGAGACTTTTATGAATCTTTACTTCTTATCTTGGATTACATTTCCTTACTCAGAGATTACAAGATACCCTGATGGAAAGATTAAGCCCTATGAATATGACAATACTAAGCCAATAATCCAAGTAATACCTGATATTCTTAAAAAAATTGAGCCATTAATTGAATTTATGGAAAGTTATAAGTTTGAAAATGATAAATAAATTATTTGAAAAAATTGATAGATTCTTTGATTGGTGGGTGTTATTAAGACCAGAGAAAAATAAAATTGTAAAAAATATAAGAAAATTCTGCAAGAAATATTATGTTAGGAAAGAATTTGTAGAGATGTATCTTAGGATTCAGGGAAGAGTCTTGTCTAAAGTAAACAAACAGTATGAAGAAAACAAATCCTCAAAAAATTTTGAGAAAGATTTTTGTATTTCTTTAATAAAGAGTAGGTTGTTTGAGTTGTCTTTGGAATTTTCTGAATCTATAAAACAGGAATACTTCCATTCAGCTAATGCTTTAACAAGACAAATGATAGAAATTTATTTCATTGCTTCATATTTAATTTTTGAGGGTAGTTATTGCAAAACATTAATAGGAGAAGAAGGGGGCAAGCAATTTCCAAGATTTAAAGAAATAATAAAAAATCTGAGGGAGAAGGATATCTGGCCAAATATAAAAAATATGACAAAAGATAAATTTTTTAATGGAGTTGAATCTGATTATGGAGAATATTCGGGTTATTTTCACCCCAAACAAGATAGTTTTATTCAAAATATATGGGTTGTTGACAAAGACGAAAAAGGTAATTTTGTAAATACAAGACCATATAAAAATAAGGGTGATAAAAAAGATGCAATAATTTTATTGTTTCCTAAGAAAACCCCTTGGGGTCCAGATTATATTAAAAGATTAATTCATGTTTTTTATACTTATACAGGATTTGGTCTTGATATGGTGGATAAGTTGGAGGGAGAAAATGAAGATTTAAGTGAAGAGTATTCTTAATAAATTAAAATGATAATTTATACTCCCCAACCGATCTTAGCACACATAAATGGAATCACTCTTTATACGTGGGGTTTTGTAGTTATGCTTGCAGCAATAATCTCAAGCTTTTTATTTGCTCAAAAAGCAAAAGAGTTTATACCTAAAAATAAAATTTATCCTTTATTATTTTATGCTCTTTTGGGAGGGCTTTTTGGTGCAAGAATTATCCATGTGATTTTAAATCTCAGGCAATTTATAGGCAATCCACTATCTATTTTTAATTTTGGAGATGGCGGGATGATTAGTTATGGTGCAATCTTTTTTGGATTGCTTTTTGCGGGAGTTTATTTGAAGAAAAATAAAATAAATTTTTTTAAAGTATTAAATTTAATTGCCCCTTATCTTGCTTTGGGTTTTGCTCTTGGGAGAATGGGGTGTTTCTTAAATTGGTGTTGTTATGGAATATATTCCAAATTGCCTTGGGCAATAAAAGTAGGAAATGACTTGCCAAGACACCCTACTCAAATATACATGCTTTTAATTAATTTCATTATTTTTTTCATACTTATAAGAGTAAACAATTCCAAAAAAGAAATAAAATCCAAAAATACATTTGTTTTATTTTTAATCCTTTATTCTTTATCAAGATTTTTTATTAGTTTTATTAAAGAAAATGACTTAATTACTCCCCTAATCTTCGGAATAATTTGTGGAATTTCACTCATCTTTTATTTTATACAAAAACTTAAATAATCGAATAAACATATTTTCAAATGGGAAAATTTGTATTTGAATTAGCAGCAGTTTTTTTGATGGGAACTTTTCTTTTAGTTGGAGGATGCCAAACAAATGTTAATGTAGATGCAAACCAAATTAAGAATCAAATCGATTGTGAAAATTCGGGGAGCACCTATCTTTGGATGGCAGGAAGATGCTGTTTTGATAAGGATTTAAGTGGAGCCTGTGATGATGATGAAGGTAGACAATCTTGTAGCGATACTTGTAGTATTGAAGGGTGTATGGAAGATAATCAATTTAAACCTTATGATTGTGTCGAAGGAGAAGATGGCTGTTATCATAGGAAAGTCCTTGAAATTCAAATTAATAGGTGTGGAGTGGAATGTTTGAATGAGGATGGATGCAATATTGGCAAAAAATGTTTTAACTACAAATGTGAGAACAAAATTTGTGGAGACGGACAATGTGATAATACGGAAAATTGCAATTGTGCAGATTGTAAATTGAGTAAAGAACAAAGATGCTGTGAAGGTATTACTGTTCTTGGAGATTGTTGTGGAGATGAAAACTGCGTAGGGGAAGTTTGCGTTTTAAATCAATGTTCTCCTATTGAAGAAGAAACAAATTCAACTCCTGAAGAAAATTCTACAGGAAATGAAACAAGTTAAGTAATAAAATAAAAGAGTCCCACTTCTTCCTCAAACATTCAAGGGGGAAACCTCTAAAACAAGGCAAGATAATTTAGCATAATGCACCTACTTTTAAGCAGTATCCATAAAGTATACAAAATAGCAAGTTTTAAAAGGATTTAAATTGTAGTTATATTATGTATACAAACACAAGCAAATTCAGGGTTAACGGAAAATATGGGCTATTCACAATCCCAAAAGGGATTTTGAAAGATCTTGGATGGGAACCCGGGGATTTATTAGGTTTTTGGGGTATTGACAGCGAAGTCATTCATATTCAAAAAATGTGCTCAGGAAAGGACCTGGAAAAAGTGAAGAAAGAAGGGGAAAAATATGATTCAAAGGTTTACAAGATTATTGCAAAGTTTGGAGGGGAAAATGGTACCTACGGAGTAAAGTCTCTTCCAGAGTTTTTGATGAAAGAATTTAAGCCAAAGGATGGGCAGAAGATTTATTTTCTTCCTGCAAGAGAAACATGGCTAAACACTAGCTATTTCTCAAATGTCAATGATGTTCTATTTGCCTCTTTTGATCCTGAAAAATTAAAGAGATATGATAAACCTCTTGATGAGGATTATAAAACCGAAGATAAAAAATTGCTTGCTAAAATTTATCATTTGCCCTTCTTTCATGGAAAGCTTGAACTTACAGAAGCAAATAGTCCCAAGTCCAAAAATAAGATAAAATCGGTAAATAGATTGATAAATAGGGATCGTATATTAGGCTATCAGAGCACAGTTAAATATCTAAAGAAAAGCTTAAAGAGAGTTGGGCTAAGTAATCATCCAAGAAAAAATCAGATCATTATAAGCCTTAAAAGAAGTATAAAGGATAATGAATTAAAGGTGCAAGAATTAAAGAAAAATCCAGAGGTGGTTTTTGGAGAATGGCAATGAAAATAAATAACAAGGAGGCAAAAGAAGAAAATATAAGTTCCACATAATTGGGACAATTCCTGCCTACATCCTGGTGGGGCTATTTATACTATTGAGTAAAACGAGCTAACATACATCATAATCCAGGAATGAGAACCTGAAGGTTCGATCGAGAGTTTACACGAGTATGGCCTCAATAATTAAAAAAGTGTGGG
>Ga0180732_1000573_pt1 | contig 29522 bp, 30 predicted proteins | sample KR11_01MetaG_FD_148674 | JGI IMG/M metagenome (GOLD analysis project Ga0180732, IMG submission 148674) | Groundwater microbial communities from the Olkiluoto Island deep subsurface site, Finland - KR11_0.1 MetaG | ecosystem: Environmental > Aquatic > Deep subsurface > Groundwater | place... | reverse complement strand
TATTTCCCACATCCATAAATTTGGCGTAAATGAGCGCATCAAATCCATCGACAAAAAAGACGATGTGAAATTTTAAAAAAATACGCCAAAGTCAATTCAGTAGAATATCAAAATACATCTAAAAAACAAAGTTTTGTAGTCAGAAATTTTAGCCAAAAATAAAATTCGGAAAAATAACTTAAAAACCATGTCAACTAAAATAAAAATTGGGGTAATTATTGTCAACGAACGAGATGAAATTCTTTTAATTAAAGAAAAACTAGAGAATAAACCAAATCATTTGTGGAATATTATCAAAGGAACTTACGGCGATAACGGCAAAGAGACCATTTTTGAAACAGCCATAAGAGAATGCCAAGAAGAAGCAGGCGTTAATGTTAAACTTACCAATTTGCTCGGCTGCTATATTGCCCAAAGAATAGACAAAACCAGAATTCAATTTAATTTTCTAGCAAAAATTGTAGAAGGCGAACCGACTTTAGCTAATAAAAAAGAACAAGAATCAAGAAATGAATGTATCAATGAATTAAAATGGTTTAGTAAAGATGATCTAATAAAAATAAATCGAGATGCATTTATTTCCGAAAGAGCTTACGCGGCTGTTAGAGATTGGATTAAAGGGAAATCTTATTCTTTAGATGCCGTCAGACACACGGAGTTATAAAACATTGAATGTAAATACGGGTGCTTAATTTTGTCTTAAATTAAAATTTCAACCAACAATTTTATGCCCAAATTGGCAATATTAATAAATTACTATGGAAGAGTATTTTTGTCAAATCACTGTTACGCGAGTCAGAATTTTTATTGACGGAGCCAATAAGTTCGATCTGCTAAGATTTGTTAAATCAAAGCAATAATTAAAATCCTCCCCTAAACCCCCGCCCCCAAGCGGGTTTTTTTGATTGATTTGTCTTGTTGGTTGGGGTAAAATTAGGGGGAATATGTTTATCTTTATTGATGAATCAGGTAATTTTACAGGGAACAAAGAGCGTAATTTTGTCGTGGGCGGATTTATCACAAACAATATGCCGAAGTTATCGCCCAAACCCTTCATCTTCTTTTGCCTACTACTGACTTAGAATTCAGAGTATTCCGAGACGAAAGGCATCTGAAAAAAATTTCTCAAACAAAATTTAATGAAATTACAAAATTAGATTTGTTGCCAAAATTGCCAGCAAAAGCGGTTATTCAAATTGAAGCGTTAAATTCTTCCGCTAGTCCTAATATACAAATAGCCGATTGGATTTGCGGGGCTCTTTTTAGATATCACAATGAAAGAAAAAACGGCGAGCATTTTTTCGCAATGCTTAGAAACAGCATCATCGCGTCTAATGAACTTTTTAAGGATTATTGGGCAAACAAAAAATCCCGATAAATTATCGGAATCTTTTGTAGAGCGGCGTCTTTTGAAACGGACTCTCGAGCTTTATGATCTCCGCGTCTGCGAAGAGAACACCCGAGCGCTTCAAAAGGTATTATTGCCAGCCCTAATAATAGAATATCAAATATAGAAACCTTGTCAAGTAGCTATTGATTTTAATCTGGGGACAGTCCCTGCTGCGGGGACTGTCCCCAGATTTTTCCGTTGAAACAGCCAGTTTTTTGGTGTATAGGTTCAGATACATATCCGACAGTTAGGTTTGTAAAATGAGAGGGATAGGATGGTAAGCAAAGAGGTTTGACATTAAGAGTAGCCCCGCAGTACTGCGGGGCGCTCGTAGGTCGAACCTCGTTAAAAGAAAGGCAAATTACTTTCAGATTTAGTTATTGCGAAACCGACCAATACAACTGCGCGGATTTTGAATCACTCAAAGAAGCGCAAACGATTTACGATTGCTGTTTGCTCAAAATCGGCGATGATGTCCATAAGTTAGACGGAGACAACGACAAAAGAGTTTGCGAGTGGTCAAGAGTTATAACCCCGCCCCCAAGCGGGTTTTTCTTTGACCCGCTATGGTATTCGGGGTAAAATTAGGGGGATGGGGTGAGGTAGTAAAGAGGTTTGACATAAAGAGTAGCGACATTTCTTAAGGTCGCGCTCGTAGGTCAAACCTCGTTAAGAGAAATTTTAAATATAATAAAAAAATATGAATTTATCAAAATTTATAAAATCAAGCGGGAAATATGATTTGACGATTTTTTCCTCTGAAAGTATAGACCGAATTGAAAAAAACATTTTTGAGAAAAATGGAAAGTTTTTTGTTAAATGTTTGAAAAGAGAAAAAGATATTCAAGCGAAACCGGAAGAAATTGTGAGGCAGTTAATGCTTGATAAACTTATTAACGAATATGAATATCCGACGGATTTAATAAGGGTTGAATACGCGATTTCGTTTGGCAGGGAGAAGAAGTTGGCGGACATTGTTATTTTAAATAAAGTTGATAAAACCAGCGTTTTTTGTGTTTTGGAAATTAAAAAGCACAAAGCGAAAGACGGAAAAGACCAATTAAAAAGTTATACAAACGCGACAGGCGCGCCTCTGGCGATTTGGACAAACGGAACGGAAATAAATTACTACGAAAGGTTAGACCCAAACTATTTTGAGCCGCTTTCTGATATTCCAAAAGCAAGCGAAACAATAGATGATGTAAAAAACGAAATTTTTACTTATCTTGAATTGATGCAAAAAGACCGACTTGCTGAAGAAAGAAAGACCTTGAAAACTTTAATTCAAGAAATGGAAGACGAAGTTTTGGCTGGTTCTGGCGTGGATGTTTTTGAGGAGGTTTTTAAATTGGTTTTTATAAAACTTTACGATGAAATGGAAAGTTCTGAAGATAGACAAATGATTGAAAGGGATTTCAAGAGAATTAAAAAACAAAATCCAAAATTAAAAGACAAAGAAATTTTAAGTAAAATTGATAATAGCGATTTTAGGCAACTGGAATTTAGAAGTAGAGGCGACGCTTATCATACAAAAGAAGTTATCAACAAACTTTTCCAGAAAGCAAAAGAAAAATGGCCTGGAATTTTTGAAAAAGGCGAACCACTCCGAATTACAGATGAAAACCATCTACAAATTTGTATTGGGTTTTTACAGAATGTAAAACTTTTTAATTCTAATTTGCAGGTGATTGACGAAGCGTTTGAATATTTAGTCAACAAGTCCGCGAAGGGCGAAAAGGGGCAATATTTTACGCCAAGAAATGTAATTGATATGTGCGTCTATATGCTCAATCCGAATCCGAGCGAATTTATGATAGACACTGCTTGCGGGTCTTGCGGATTTACCGTACACACATTGTTTAATGTTTGGGAAAAACTGAAAAGCGACGGCAAGGCGCGATTTAGCAATTTTTCCAATAAAAAATTAACAAAAGAGCAAAAAGATTATGTTCTAAAAGTTTTTGGAATTGATTTTGACGAAAAATCGGTTAGGGTGGCTCGAACTCTTAATATGATTGCCGGCGACGGAAGGACGAATGTTTTGCATTTGAACTCGCTGGATTATTCAAGATGGGAAGAAAGATTAAAAGACAGGGAATGGAGCAGAGCATATTTAGAGGGTTATTATAGATTACTGGATTTAGCAAAAGATAGAAAAAATCCGAAGGAATTTAATTTTGATTTAGTAATGGCGAATCCTCCTTTCGCGGGGGATATTAAAGACAAAAGAATGACGGCTTGTTATGAAGTGGCTTACAAAAAGGACAAGCAGATTGATAAAATTTCAAGGGATATTTTATTCATTGAAAGGAACTTGGATTTTCTAAAACCGGGCGGGCGAATGGCGATTGTCTTGCCGCAAGGCAGATTTAATAATACGAGCGATGAAAGGATAAGGGATTTTATAATGGAACGAGCGCGCCTTTTGGCGGTGGTCGGGCTTGATAATAATACCTTTAGACCGCATGCGGGAATAAAAACATCTGTTTTGTTCGTTCAAATGTGGGACGAGAAAATCAATCCAAAGGTTGATGATTACTCAATCTTTATGGCGGTCAGTGAAAATTCCGGCAAAGACAATTCAGGCGATGAAATTTACGAAATGGACAAAAACGGAGAAAGAAAACTTGACGAACACGGGCACCTAAAACAAAAACACGACTTAGACGACATCGCCTTTGCTTTTGAAAAGTGGGGGAGGGAGAATGGGTTGAGTTTTTGGAGGTAGATTAACTTTTTATTTAAAAAAAATATGGATGATAAAGAATTAATAAATTTAATATTGGAGAAGAATGAATGGCAATCATTTGAATGCAAACGAGCTGCAATAAAACCAGCAAAGCTCATAGAGACAGTTTCTGCTTTTTCCAATACAAATGGTGGTATTATTGCTTTGGGATTAGAGGATCCTAAGAAATTTGAGGGACGAAATAGGTTGGTTGGCATAAGTGAAAATCCAGACAATGTATCTGAATTTTTAAAGCTGACAGATAAAGAACTTGCGCCACCTATTTTTGGATGGACTTCAAAATATGTAGATATTACAAATACCAATAAAAAGCAAGATCAGTTATTACTTATATTTATAGAAAAAAGTAATGATGTCCATTCATTAAAAAATGGTAACACTTATGTTAGAAAAGGGAACCAAAATGTTAAAATAGGAGCCGTTGAAATACAAAATCTGCAATATGAAAAGGGCTTGAGAAAATACGAGGATGAAATTTCTAAGATTACTGACTTGCAGGAGCTTAGTCAGAAATTATTTAATCAGTACAAAAAAGATACGGATAGTAATAATGAAGATGAATGGCAGTTTTTAAAAGACAATGGTCTTGCCCATAAAAAAGATGATGTATTCACATTAACAAAAGCGGGTGTATTATTATTTGGAAAAAATCCGACAGTTCTTTTAAAAAGTAAATGTGGAATTAAAATATCACATTACTATGGTACAAAACCTACATATTCAGGAGAGCCAAATTTTGTTGAAAAACCTTTTACGGTAGAAGGCCCTTTAATGAAACAAATTGATGATACCATGGAATATTTTAATTCTATCGTTAAAAAATCTCCACCGAAACTATCAGGCTCTGTTTTCAAGCCTTCATTATTAATCCCCGCATGGGCATTTCAAGAAGCGGTAACCAACGCCGTTATTCATAGAAATTATTACATTGAAGATGATGTGCAAATTAGGATTTTTGACGACAGAATCGAAATCGAAAGTCCTGGCACATACCCTGGCAAAATTACAGTTAATAATATCAGAAATGAAAGATTTGCAAGAAATCCAATGATACAAAGAGTTTTGAATAGATTCCAAGAATCACCAAATCTTGATATCGGCGAAGGAGTTGACCGTATGTTTAAAATTATGAAAGAACATAATTTATATGAGCCGTTGTATTTTCCACAGGAGATAAGACCGAATTCTGTTTTGGTTATTTTACTCAGTACGAAAAGGGTTGAGTATTGGGATATTATAAGCCAATATTTAGATGAAAATCATTATATTAAGCCACAAAAAGCTCGTGAGATAACTGGTGTTATGGACAGTGTTGAAATGTCAAGATTGTTTGGACAATGGGTAAATAGCGGAATTCTTGAGCAAGCTGGTAAATCAAAGAAAGGAAGTTATTATATTAAGCCAGGTACTATTTTAGAGAAAGATTTATTATTAAAGCACTTGAAAATAAATCCCAAAAGCTCTAAAAATGCCTTAAAATAGGGATTTTAAATTTCATTTAATTTCATTAAGGAGAATGAGTTGAGTTTTTGGAGGTAAAAAATTAAATTTTACTAAATATGCAATATTCAAAAACAATATCGTTAGAGTGTCCTCATTGCGATACAAAATGTCAATTTGTACAAGTTGATTCGAGTCATAGATTTTGCAAGAGTGATGAATTGCATCACATTGCTTTTATTTGTACTAATTGCCAAGGCATAATTGCAACAAAGTGGAATGCGAGCGTAGACAATGTTTCTGATTTTCAAAGTCGTCCTACGAGTTACGGTCAGTGCCTAAATAGTTATTATCCATTGGTTGGGGATTGGAAACCGAGAGTTAATTTGTCTTTGATTACAAATAATGAGGTTAAAGATGATTTTAAAGAAGCTACGGGTTGTTATAATAACGGATTTTATAATGCTTGTATGATGATGGCTCGTCGAGCAATTCAACAAGAAATGCTCATTAATAAAGCCAAGGGAGATAATTTATACCAACAAATAGAATTAACTGGAATATCTAAGAAACTAAAGGCTTTATTACACAAAATAAAAAATTTTGGCAATCATGGCGCGCATCCAGACTTTTGCTTATATGATGAGAATGGAAATCAAATTGAAGATAAAAAAGAATTTGCAAAATTAAGTTTAGAATTTTTGGATAGATACTTTGCGGATGAGTATGAAATAGATTCATTGGTTGAAAATGCGCCAAAAAGTGAGAAAGAATTGGATTCTTAAGAAAAACGATATGTCGCAAATCTCAATTATAAAAAAATCAGATATTCAAGAAGCGCGCAGGTTTGACGCGGAGTTTTTTAAGCCGGAGTATTTGGATATTGAAGAAAAATTGGAAAATATAAAATATGATTTTTTATATAATCTTGCGGATAATAAATATAAAAAATTTAATAAAAGTGACGATTATTTTCATTATATTGAGATTGCAAACATAAATTTAATAACAGGCGAATATTCAAAAGAAAAAATTAAAACAAATGAAATACCATCAAGGGCTCAAAAAATTTGCAATAAAAATGATGTTTTAATTTCAATGGTTAGACCGAATAGAAATGCAGTTTCTATAATTCAAGAAGATTTAAAAAATTTGGTAGCAAGCACTGGATTTTGTAAATTAACCAACATAAAAATTAATCCTTATTATTTGTTTATATTATTTAAAACAAAAGACTATGTTAAATTATTAATCAGACATACAACCGCTACAATGTATCCAGCAGTTACGGAAGATGATATCTTAAATTTAAAAATCCCAATCCTCCCCCAATCCTTCCAACTCCAAATAGAAAAAATTGTAAAATCCGCTTATGAAAAACAAACCCAGTCAAAACAACTTTACAAGGAAGCGGAGACAATACTTTTAGAGGAACTTGGTTTAATAAATTACAAACCGGAACATATTTTGTCTTTTGAAACAACAAAAAAGAAAGCGGATGGGGCAAATAGATTTGACGCGGAATATTTTCAGCCGAAATATGAGGAGATAATTAAAAGAGTTGAAAGTTATCATAACGGCTGGGATTATGTTAAAAATTTAGTAAGTTGGAAAAAGGGGATTGAAGTTGGAAGCGATGCGTATCGGGAGACGGGGAAAGATTTTATTAGAGTTGCGGATTTTTCTATCAATAAAATTGAAAATTCAAGCAAAAAAATATCAGATGAACTTTTTGAGAAAAATAAAAACGAGTATCAACCCCAAAAAGGAGAAATGATTTTTACGAAAGATGGGACAATCGGGACAAGTTATGTTTTAAAAGAAGATGTCAATGGAGTTTTAAGCGGGGCGTTTTTGAGATTGAATTTGGAGGAAAAATATCGCGACCTTGAAAAAGAATGTTTATCTCTTATTTTCAATTCCATTGTTTGTAAAATGCAAGTTGAAAAATTATCAGGCGGAGCGATAATCGCTCACTTAAAACCATCAGATTTTGAAAAATTCAAAATCCCGCTCATTGAACCCAAAATCCAAAAACAAATCGCGGAGAGAATACAAAAGAGTTACATATTAAGAAAACAAAGCGAAGAACTTTTAGAGGAAGCGAAAAGGAAGGTTGAGGAGGAGATAGAGAAAGAGGCGGGCGAGAAATTTGAAATAAAAATAAACAATTTTTATTATGAATGAAAAAGAAATTTTGTTGAATATAATAAAAGATAGAGAAGATCTTGAAGAAACAATGTGGCGTGATTATATATGGGGAATGGATGAAAATATAAAACAGCAACGTAGTTTGATTAAGCATTTTATTTTAATTTCAAGCGGAATTATAGGATTTACAATACCGATGTTTGGCAGAACTAATTTGATAAAAAATCCCGTTTTTTTAATTGGTGGACTCGTGCTTTTGTTGATTGTTGTTTTATACGGATTTTTTTATTTGACTAGAATATTAAAAAATGAAAATGAAGGATTAGAAAAGGTTCATAAGGAATTTCTTGATCTACTGGATTTTTCAGAAAATTCTCATAGAAAATTTTTAAGCGACTCCACGGATGAAAATTTTAAAAAACTACAAGAAAAAAGTTTAGAAGCGATAGAAAAATCAAAAAGTTTTTTAGGTAAAGAAGAAAAAACTGGAAATCCGCTAGATCTTATATTTTCTTCTTTTTTTTGTGGTCTGATAGTGATAATATTGTCTTTATCTAATATATGGTAATTTGTAAGATATAATAGCGTTGTTTATAGTTTTCCTATAAAATTAAATTAAAAAAACATGAATAAAAATTTAAAAAAAATAAAAGAATGGGTGGGCATATATACTAAACACATCGAGGAAATTACGCCCGAGGTTCATGTGCGGGACGAGGAAGGATATAAATTTAAATCAGTTGATATATTCCAAAGTAATTTCAATATTGACGCGCCAGATCTTGCGTTGATGTTGGAACAATCAATTAAGCAAAATACTTTAGTTGCTGGCAGTATGTATTTTCCCAAGGGCGTTCTGCTTTCGTTTGCACAAAAATATGAAGAAGAAACCAGGAAGGTCCTAAGAATTCTTTTTGATGAAAAAAGGGAAATTAGTGTTCGTATAAACGAGGCAGAAGAAAAATTTAATCAAATATTAGGAATTTGGAATAAAGAGCAAGAAGACAAAATGAAATACACATTTATAAACCTTCGTTTTTTGAGTTTACTGCTTGGTTTCAGATTTTCTAATTCTTGTAATGCCATAAAACCTCGTGAGTGGAATATGTTTTGTAGATATATTAATGATGATTTTAGAATTCCTCAACACACAAAAAGCGGTCAAAAATATAATATGTTTGAGCCTTATATCGAAAGATTGTGCCATTATATAAAACAAATACCAGAAATAAAAAAAATAAAAGACCAATTAACACGAGGATTAGAATTTGAAGATAAAGATTTCCGCTGGATGACTCAAAATGTTATTTATGTTACGGCGAGAGTGTTGGCTGAGCAAAGAAGCAAGGAAAAGACCCAACAAGAGCAGACAGTGATTTTAAAAAATACCGTTAATATCAACAACAACGAAGAAGAAACTGAAAGTGGCTCTATGGAATTTCCTTTAGAAGAGTACCTAGAAAATTTTATTGTTAAAAATTGGGACAATATTGATTTTGGCGAGCCGTTAGAACTTTATATTGATGATGACGATACTCCGGCGCAACAATATCCTACAGGAGTAGGGATAATTGATTTGTTGGCGAAAGATGTAAAAGGCAATTTTGTGGTCATTGAACTTAAAAAAGGAAGGAGTAATCAGCAAGTTGTAGGACAAATTTTGGGTTATGTGGGTTGGGTAAAAAATAATCTTGCCGAAAAAGGACAAAAAGTGCGCGGAATTATTATAGCCGCAGATAGCAATAATGCTCTTTTAGAGGCGGTCAGCACAGTTGAAGATTTTATTTCGGTTAAGTATTATCGCGTAAAGTTTAGTTTTGATAATCCACCGGAAAGATAAAATAATTTTGACGAACCAGTAAAAAAAAAAAATTAAAAAACAAAACTATGATAAAAAAACAACCAAAAAAGTAGTTCAAAGAGGGTTAAGAGAATGAGACCGAGGGGGATAAGGACTATAAAGCAGGATGAGTTTTTAGAAACCATGGGGAGATAGAAAAGGAATATCTTAAGAATAGGTTTAAGGAGGATAAGGGGGAATAATTGTGAAAAAAATTAAAAACTTAAAAAATGGAAAAATTTTATACAAAAATCATCGAGATGAGCCGTATTTTAGTTTTGTAAAAAAAGGAGTTAAAACAATTGAAGGAAGAATAAAACAAGATTTATACGAAAAATTAGAATTAGAAGATGAGATTTTAGTTTTTAATAATAAAGAAACTGATAAAATTAGGGTTATAGTGAAGGGACTAAGGACATATTCTTCGTTTAAAGAGATGTTAAAAAAAGAAGATTTTAAAAAAATATTACCAAATGTAGATTCAATTGAAGAGGGAGTGAAAATATATAGAAAATTTTATACCTCAGAACAAGAAAAAGAATTCGGAGTAATTGCAATAGGAGTAGAAGTAAGAAAACGCCAGAATCCTTTTTCAAAAATAAAATCATAAAATCATAAAATCAATTGAGCCGAGTGGGCGTATTGTTGGTAGGGGATGAAAAAAGGTCAGGCCTTCTGAGCGAGACCTTAAGAAATGTCTCTACTCGAAAGGCCTGACCTTTTTTTGGATGCTTCCAAAAATTTCTGATTTATGCTAATCTATAAATAACAATTTGATTGCCTAACCCTTATAGTTTGGTCTATAAGGTATGGTAAAAAATCCACTGCGATATAAAGACGGGCATCTGTCTTATCATCATGTCGCAGTGGTTGCTGCCGAAAGGTAGCAGGCAGTTCCGAAAGGGCTGTCGGTAAGCGGGTGCCCTTTTTTGTTTGTCCGTTTGCCGGTAAAAACCACTGCGACACAATGATTCGCCTAATTAATATTTTAGTCACCTTTTTCGCGGGCATAATTGGCTTCGGATTGTTGTTTTTAATTCTTGTTTTAATTACAATTAAACTTAACAGCATAGAAAACAATTTTTTTATTTTGGCGCTTCCTGTTGTTTTTTCTCCTCTCTATGAAGAATTAGGCAAATATTTTTCAATTTTAATTTGGAAAATAAAAGTTTCTTATAGTTTTTTCTTTGGTTTTGGCTGGGGAGCGTTAGAAGCCATTTCGGTTTATCCAATATTAATCCATATAATAGCGGCTATAATTCTTTGTTATTTCATTAAGAAAAAGAAACCTGTTTTAGGACTTCTAATGGCTATCGCTATCCATTCGGGATATAATTATCTTCTTTATTTTCTTTTGGGAATTAAATAATCAACAAACTAAATTTAATTGAAGATGTCGGGGGCAGCCCCCGCGGACGGGGGGCTGCCCCCTTGGAAAAAGGCGCCAGGGACCTTTTAAAAAATAAATAAAAGATTTGACAATAACTTAATAAGTTGTTATCATTTTTTTAAGGAACATCTGCTTAAAGTTTGAGCGGAAAATAGCTTTTTAACAAAAAAATAAGTTGAAGGGAGGTGAGTTTTATGATAGGAGAGGGAACAGTGCAGGCGCCGCAGATAAAAGAAATGCCTTTTATCTTGGCGCTTTTAGAAGATTATCCCGGAGCTAGTAATGCGACTACTAGCGGAACATACGATGATATTGATTGCGCCGACATGGAGTAGCGTGGTTTACAGAAATAACGAAGAGGGGGGAGAGTTGAATGATTCTCCCCTCATTTTTTATTAGAGGAGGTGGTACATAATGATACTCGCCATAGGTAATTCCGGATTATGGGAAGTTAAAATGTTTGATCTTGTTAGGCAAGAGTTGCAAAAACGAGGTAAAACGGCAGTGCTCTTTAAACAGGATAAATGTCTTGAAGATGAATATATGAATTTTGAAGTTACTAATGGATTGCCAAAATATACCATGGATATAGATGGAAAATCTTATAATATAAATGATTTTTCTGCTATTTGGTATTTAAAACCTCATTTACCGAGAAAATTATTAGAATTTAAACCTGAAAAATATCGGCACTTTATTCATAAGCAATTTTATGAAATGCGACAAGCGATTTGGACATTATTTTCTGACAAAAAATGGATAGATAATCCATGGGCGATATATAAAGCCGAAAATAAAATTTATCAATTACATATAGCATCTCAATATTTTACTATCCCTGATACTTTAGTTACATCCGACCCAGTTAAGGTGAAAAGTTTTTACAATAAAAATAATGGTAAAATAATTGTGAAAACCTTAGCATTGGCTCCCATGATTGACAAAGTTCTTTATACTAATAGAATAACAGAAGAACTTATCGTGAATATTGATTCATTAAAAATGTCACCTTCAATATTTCAAACTGAAATATGTTTTAAGTCTCATGAATTAAGGGTGGTTGTGGTAAATAATCAAATATTCGCAGTTAAGATTGATTCGCAACAAGATGAGCAAACGGCTCTTGATTGGAGAAAAAAACCTAAGATTGAAAACTTCGAAATTAAAATGACGCAAACCGAACTGCCTGAATATATTGAAAGTCAGATACATAAATTTATGAATGTTTTAGGGCTACAATTTGGCTGTATTGACATGGCCGTTACATCATCCGGGGAATATATTTTTTTTGAGATTAATCCGAATGGTCAATGGTATTTTGTTCAAGCCAACACGGGGGCTCAAATCGCAAAGTCAATTGCAAAATTATTGGTTTAACCTAAAAAGGAGTATTAATTTTTTTAATTTAAATACTCCTTTTGTTTTTCCAAAAAATAGTTAATAATGTATATATGAATAAAAAATTACAACAACAAATAGTTCAAGCAAAAGATATTGACCAAAAAGCGAGGTTTGATTGTAAACCAGGCAAGTTAACTATGAAAAACTATACGGTTTATTTGGTTGATTTAGTAAATAACGACTTGATCAAGCGCGTTATTAAACAACATGGTTATCCTACTCAAAAAATGATTGGCAAAAAAGGGATGCAGGCATTTTGGCTTTTGGTCCAACATCAGGATAATGATATTAACTTACAGAAGCAGTGCCTTAAACGATGCGATTTTGAGCCAAAAAATGTGGCTTTTTTAACTGATAGGATTTTACTTGCTGAAAATAAAAAACAAAAATTTGGAACGCAATATATGATAAAAAATAACAAACTTGTAATTCGTCCAGTCGTTGATGTGAAAAATCTGAATAAGAGGAGAATTGAATGTGATTTAAATACGGTAGAAGAACAGACGAAAATAATTAACAAGAATTACGCCAAGAAGCTCAAAAAATAAAAAAGATATTAATATCTTAAGAATAGGTTTAGGGAGGATAAGGGGGAATAAAAAGGCGTCAGGAGAAACTATGACGGGGGCAGCCCCCGCGGACGGGGGACTGTCCCCAAGAGGGGGCAGTCCCCTTTGAGATAAGTGAAAAAGATTTGACTAATTTGAGCGTATCGTTTATCATACGGGAGTGGTAAAGGAAAAAGATACAATCACAAAAGAGGGAGTGGTTTTAGAGTGTTTGCCTAACGCGGTTTTTAGAGTTAAATTGAATGAGAGCGAGGAAGAGATTCAGGCGCACCTTGCCGGGAAAATGAGGTTGTATCGCATTAAGGTCTTGATTGGAGACAGGGTTAGATTGGAAGTAAGTCCTTACGACAAGACCAAAGGAAGAATTGTTTATCGAGATAAATAAGTATGAAAGTTAAAGCTTCAGTAAAAAAAATATGCGCGCAGTGCAAAATAGTCCGACGAAAAGGTCGGGTTTATGTTATTTGCAAAAACCCTAAACACAAGCAAAGGCAGGGATAATTTTAAATATTGATATTATGGCAGTTCGTATTGCGGGAATAAATATTCCGGAAAACAAAAGAATAGAAATCGCTTTAACCTATATCTACGGAATAGGGGTTTCTTTAAGCAGGGAGATTTTGTCGGAGCTGAAAATCAGTCCGGATACCAGGACGAATAAGTTGTCTAATGACGAGGTTAATAATTTACGGGAGATTATTGAAAAGAAATATATGGTTGAGGGTGATTTGAGGCAGGAAAAGATGATGAATATTAAGCGGTTGAAAGATATTGGCTGTTATCGCGGAATAAGGCATAGCAAGGGATTGCCGACAAGAGGGCAGCGGAGCAAAACGAATACTCGGACAGTAAGGGGGAATGTCCGCGGCATGGCGGTTAGCGGAAAGAAGAAAGCGGCGGCGAAGACATAAATAGAGAATAATAATTTTTATGGGTAAAAAGAAAGTTATAAAAAGCACTAAAGAGGATCTTTTGAAGGAGGCCGAGAACAGAGAATCGGTTGAGAAAAAAGCATCCCAAAGCGTTCAGCCGAAAAGCGGAAAAAGCAAAGTCGGCTTAGTTGGACGCGCTCATGTTTATATCCAATCAAGTTATAATAATACGATTGTCACTTTTGCTAACGCTCAAGGAAGTGTGATTGCTTGGTCAAGCGCCGGCTCAGTTGGTTTTAAGGGTCCTAAAAAAGCGACTCCTTTCGCGGCTTCGCGGGTGATAGAAACATTGATAGAAAAAGTGAAAAAATTTAACATTAGAGAGATAGAGGTTTTTGTTAAGGGCGTGGGGAGTAGTCGCGACGCGGCCATTCGCGCCTTAGTCAACCATGGATTGGAAATAAGCGCGATTAAAGATTTGACTCCCGTTCCTCATAACGGCTGTCGTCCGCGCAAACCAAGGAGAGTGTAATTATATGATTATTCTTGAAGCTAAATGTAAAAAATGTAGGCGAGCCAATCAAAAGCTTTTTTTGAAGGGTGAGCGGTGCTTTGGCCAAAAATGCGCTATGACGCGGCGGCCTTACGCTCCCGGAGTTCACGGCAAAGCGTTCAAAAGAAGACCTTCAGAATATGGTTTGCAATTAGCGGAAAAACAAAAAGCGCGGTATGCTTACGGCGTTTCTGAAAAGCAATTTAAAAATTATTTCAAAGAGATCGTTCAGCAAGAAGGGGACAAAGAAATACTTTTGGTCCAAAAATTGGAAAATCGCCTTGATAATATTGTTTTTCGTTTGGGCTGGGCGAATTCAAGACGACTGTCCAGGCAATTAGTTAATCATGGCCATATTTTAGTCAATGGGCGGAAGATTGATATTCCTTCTTATCAAGTTAAAAAGGGAGATATTATTAAGATTAAAGAAAGAACCAAAAAATTGGCTATTTTTGAAACAATCAAAGCGAATTTAAAAAAATGCGAAATTCCCGTTTGGATTTCTTCGGATAAACAAAAATTTATTGGAGAAGTAAAGACCATGCCTGGCTTAGATAATTGGGAAAAAGTCGCGGAAATAAGCAGGATTGTAGAATTTTATAGTCGGTAATAATTAATTTTAAAAAATAGTAAAAATTTTATGATTACAATACCTAAAAAACCAAAAATTACCAAAACAGGGAATAATAGGGCATCGTTTGAAATAGAGGAATGCTATCCTGGATATGGGATTACTTTAGGGAACGCTTTTCGAAGAATTCTTTTGTCTTCGCTTGGCGGGGCGGCGATTGTTAATATTAAAATTAAAGGTATTCTTCACGAGTTTTCGGCCATTTCTGGCGTTGTGGAAGATGTTGTTCAAATTATTCTTAACCTGAAACAAGTCAGGTTCAAAATGCAAACAGAAGGTCTGGTCGCGGTTTCGCTTAAAGCAAAAGGAGCGGGCGAAGTAAAAGCGGGTGATATTAAAATGGTGACGGGACTGGAAGTTGTTAATAAAGACGCGCATATCGCTTCTTTAAGCGATAAAAACGCGGAATTGGAAATAGAAATTGAAGTTGGTTTTGGTTTGGGGTATTCTTCCACTGAAAGCCGCAAGAAAGAAAAGTTGGAAGTTGGCAAAATCGCGATTGACGCTATTTTTAGCCCGATTCTTAAAGTGAATTATATCATAGAGAATATGCGAGTGGGCGAGAGAACAGATTATGACCGCTTGGTTTTTGATGTAGAAACGGACGGGACAATTACTCCTGAAGAAGCGTTTTTGAGCGCGGGCAAGATTTTGGTTGATCAATTTAAGGTTTTTACTCTTTTGGAAAAGGAAAGCAAAAAAAAGAAATTGAAAAAGAAGACTGCCGCAGAAAATGTGGAGAAAAAGAAAAAAGAAAAGAAAGCAGTTCAAAAAGCTAAACCAGCTCTTGAGACAAAAGAAGGAATGGCGAAGCATCGAGTGGAGGATTTGAAATTGTCCTCGCGAATTGTTGCTGTTCTTGAAGCGGCTGGAATAAAGACAGCGGCGGGTTTAATTAGAAAAAACGAGAGTGATTTAGGGGAGATTGAAGGATTAGGCGGCAAAGGTATTGTTGAGATTAAAAGAGCGTTGGGCAAGTTAGGGTTAACTCTAAAACAATGAAGCACGGAAATAAAATAAGAAAATTAGGGCGTGAAAAAGGACAACGCGCGGCTTTGCTGAAAACTCTGGCGGCTAATTTAATTTTGAAGGAAAAAATTACTACGACTGAAGCAAAAGCGAAAGAGACAAGGCCTTTTGTTGAAAAATTAATTACCAAAGGGAAGAAAGGCGATTTATCGGCGATTAAGTATTTGGCAAAATATCTTCCTGAAAAGGCGCGCAAGAAGATTGTTACGGAAATTGGACCTCGCTTTAAAGAAAGAGCGGGCGGATATACGAGGATTATTAAATTAAACCCGCGTAAAACGGATGGAGCTAAAATGGCGATAATTGAATTGGTCGCTTAATGATTATGAAAAAGCATATTATTGACGCAAAAAATCAAATATTAGGGCGGATGGCCGTTGAGGTGGCTAATTTATTGCGCGGCAAGGGCAAGGCGGATTTTGTCCCTTATTTAGATATGGGCGATAATGTGGTTGTTATAAACACTGATCAAATCCGAGTGACGGGAAATAAGTTAAAGCAAAAAATATATTATCGACACACGGGATATCCAGGCGGAATTAAGGAAGAGGTTTTGGAAAACCTACTTAAGAGGGATTCTCGCAAAGTGATTAAGACGGCTGTTTACGGGATGCTTCCTAAAAATAAACTGCGTGATAAGTTTATTAAAAAATTGACATTGTATAAAGGAGAAATTTCAAAATAATGACTGAAAAAAAGAAAGTTATAAAGAAAGTTTTGGCTAAAAAAGTCGCGTCTAAAAAAACAGTCGCGAAGAAAAAGCCAAAAGACGAGGTTAAACGATATTACGAAGCGGTAGGACGGCGCAAAGAAGCGACGGCTCGCGTTCGTCTTTTTACTTGCCAGCCGTTTGAAGATGAAAAAGGAAGAATTACGGTTAACGGAAAGCCGTACGATGAATTTTTTACTTCGTTTGAGTTGCGTCAGACGGTTATCAACGCGCTTTCAAAAATGAAGTCGCTTAATAGGTTCGAGGTGACGGCTAAGGTAAAAGGCGGCGGCATAAGAGGACAAGCGGACGCGATTAGACATGGATTGGCGCGCGCTTTGGTTAAATTCAACGCTGACTTTTCAAAGAAATTAAAAAGAGCAGGTTATCTTACTCGCGACCCGCGCAGTGTAGAAAGAAAAAAGCCAGGACTCAAAAAAGCCCGCCGCGCCCCGCAGTGGAGGAAGAGATAAGAAACAAAAGATAAAACCCCGCTTTCGCGGGGTTTTTTTAATCCGGGGGCTGCCCCCGATCACGCGTTCCGGGGACAGTCCCTCTCTGTTGCGAGGGACTGTCCCCACATCTCAATCATTCCAAGGAAATTTTGACAAAAACGACATAATTTGTTATATTTTGGTTGGATCTTTAAAAATAAATAAATAATATAAGCATCTTATAATTCATTAAATCAGAAAAGGAGGGGGCTAATGAACAAGATTAATGATCTATATCAAAGAGTTGTTGATTGTATTGGCGTAGATAATACGCCGCGACGACCTGATGACAGTATTCATCAAGCGTTAAAATTCTGGGAATTTACGCAAACAGAAGTTCGGATTCAGGACAGGGAAACACGAGGAAAATTTTTGAATATGTTTATAGGACATAGCAATCAATACATATTCATTATCTCAATGATTGAATCGTTGCCTGTCTCAATTTGGCGTCGGGTATTGTGGAGGTATAATATTAATTTTGAGTCGTATTCATCGTTTCTGCGGCGAATATCAAAGGAGGAGATAGACGCCATTAGACAAAATTATTTAGACCTAATTGTAAACCAAAAACAACCGCGCGTTTTGACTCGTTTTGAGCGATGGCAAAAACGCTTTAAGGTTGAATCTCTTTTAGCGGAAGAAGTTGATTATTCCGTTCATGACAAAGGAAGGGGGTCTTGGTCATACAATTTAATGGGTCTTGATATGGGGTTTAGCGCTTATCGCAACGGATTGAATGATGATATTAGAGCCCAGGTAAAAACATGGCGCGACTTCTTGTCTATTAAAAATCATGCAAATGATTTTATCGTTAATCAGGAATTTGGGAAATATTGGTGGTTGTATAGGACAGCCAGAAGCAGTTATGGATGGATGAGAGATCAAACAGTCCAACTTAAAAGTCATATCTGTCCCGGGTTTTGGTGGACAATAATCGCGCATTTGGTATTCTGGGTTCTTTCTCCTGCGGCTGCTGTTTGCGGCGGGTTATTCTACGATTCAGTTGCTTCATGGTCGGATTTGCAATGGGCGGGACCGCTTTTTGTTTTGGGGTTAATAACGCCGCTTTGGATTGTTAGCGCTTTATTATGGTCGCTTATCCGTTGGATTTTACCACCAAATAAAAGAGAAGTTTTAAGGGCTTACTCTGACCGGCTTGAGGATTCAACAAAAAAACATGCTGATGTAGTTTTGATTGTATCTGTTGTTGTTTTCGCATTGCTTGCTTTTGCTGCGGTATCTAAAATGCTTTTTGACTTCCTATTTCCAGGATTTGGCGTTCTCGGCGCTATAGCCATTATCGCGGTTCTCTATTTGTACTTCGGGAATTTGGCGGTTTATAATTGGGGGCGCGTTGGACTTCCGAACCTTGATGAACATCATTTTGTTTTTCAATTCATCTATCTTATGTTCGGCGCGCGTATTGTAGCGGAACTTTTTCTGCGTTATGGACATCTGTTTAGCGAGGCGATTGCCGTATTTTGGGCGATATTTTGGAAAGCGTTGCTTATGCTTGGAATTCCGGGATTGTTTATCTTTGGGCTAATGGCTTTATCTATATTACTTTTCGCGATATGTTCTTTAATTACGAACGAAAAAGCGTTAAATTGGCTTATTAGTTTTGCCACGGGTATTAGCGGCGCGATAATTGTAGGTGGTCTGATATTGATGATTTATAATATAATTCTTGCTGTTGAAGTAATGTCAATTTTTCAAGTATTGCTTGTTACTTCTGCGTGGATAATGTGCTTATGTTTTTCTGGCTGGATGGTATATCTAACGCTTAATTATGACCCAGAAGCGCTACGATATAGTCAATGGTTCTCTGACGACAAGACAATGGTATTTTTGCCGATTAGTCGATTCAAACTTAAACGGCTTCTTAACAAAAATCGTTATTATAAAAACATAGATGAAATACAACAAGCTAAGTTGCTTCGCCGGGCTTATCTGATAATATATTCTATTTTTGCCTACGAAGAAAACAAAGCGCAAGCATGTAGAATATTACTGCCTGTTATGTCAGAGGAAATCGTAGATATTCTTGAAAAATTCTTAGGAAAGTTTGGAAAACTTCAAACGCGTTCTTTTTCAGACAAGTTGTTCAAAGCATTTCAGATGGTTGTAGGCGGGATGGAGTTTGATGAAGCGATTCATCAAATAGATGAAAAATCAAGAATAAAGTATGAAAGAAGAGAAATGGTTATTAAAGCCATCAAAATGTTTTTTGGGCCATTTATCTTATTATGGCAGTTTCTTAAACAAATTAAATGGGTATATGATAAATTCAATCAAATGTGCCCGTATGTAAAAAGAAGCGGTCAATTAAGTCCTGATTGTTGGAGTTAGTTGTTCGTTTTTCAAAAAAATAAAAGGGATATTCATAATTGAATATCCCTTTTTTCATTTCAAAGTTAATCTGGGGGCTGCCCCCGTTGCGGGGGCAGCCCCCGATCACGCGTTCCGGGGACAGTCCCTCTCTGTTGCGAGGGACTGTCCCCAAAGATAAAACCCCGCTTTCGCGGGGTTTTTCAATTCAAAATTCAAAGGTCAGACCTCTCAAGCGCGACCTTAAGAAATGTCGCTACTTGCGATGTCAGACCTTATAACAGAGATCTTTAATCTGGGGGCTGCCCCCGTTGCGGGGGCAGCCCCCATTCACGCGTTCCGGGGACAGTCCCTCGCAACAGAGAGGGACTGTCCCCAAAAACTACTTCAAGGAAATTTGGATGAGTTTTTTGTTTTTGACGGCGAGGATGGTTTCTTCTTTTGGGTTATAGGCGATTTGGTCGGCGTTCAACTTGATGATATCGGTGATGTTTCTTTCGTCGCGTCCATCTAATTCAGCGATTTTAATGGTTTGTCCAGTTGAGAAAATAATATGTTCGTTGGTTTTTCCATACCAGACCGTGTTTTTAATTTTTTCTCCGAGGCGGGTGATAAGTTCTTTGTCTCTCGCTTTTTTGTTTGGCTGGCCTAAAATATCTTCCAAGTAATAGACCCAGATTTCATTGGGCGTGGAATAGAGGACTTTTTTATTATCGCTGGAAAATTGAACATTCTGGACATCGCGCGCGATTAATTCAAAGGCCTTTGTTTCGGGGTTCAAGAGATACATTTCGTTGTTTTCGCCCAAAACGGAGATTTTTTGAATAGAAGAAATGATAATGCTATATTCTTGCGCGGGCAAAGGGGTGAGACAGATTTGCTCTTGCGCGGAATTGTTCGCGTTTGTTTTGTAGAGAATATAATTTTGCTTTTCAATATAAAAAATATCGGTATTTGTTTTTTCTTGGAGAAGAAATTTTTCAAGAGAAAAATCATCGGGCAGATTCTCGTCTATCACCTCAATTTGAGGAGATAAAGGAATGAGAAGAATATTTCTCGCTTCGCCGACCAGTCCCGATTCAATTTTTAATTTTTTTTGCCAGGGCTGAAATTCGTCTTTGGTTATCTTAACCTGATATTCCCCCGGCAGAAGCCGTTTAATAAAAACAGGGGTTTCTTTTGATGGTTTGTCATTGAGCGCGATTTGCGCTTTTTTTGGGATGGATTCAAAATAAAATCCGCCAGTTAAGACGGGTTTTTTCTTTTGCCAATCAAAGCCGTATCCCCACGAATAAAAAAGGATTGCCGGCGCGGCAAAAACAAAAAGAAGGAAAACAAAACAAAGAATAATGCGGCGCGTTCTTAAAGTCATATACTTTTACGATTTTAACACCGATTAACCGTCTTGCCAAGCGGGTTGCGATGAGATAATATAAACTTAATGGAAAAGTTTATTATCCAAGGCGGGCGAAAATTGAGCGGGGAGATTAAAGTGAACGGCGCTAAGAACGCCGCTTTGAAGGTTTTGGCGGCTTCGCTTTTAACGGACCAAGAATGGAAGATTTCCAATGTTCCTCAAATTGAAGATATTTTCCGTTTGTTGGAACTTTTAAAAGGAGTGGGCGTTGAAATAAAAAACGGCTTAAAGGGCGTCTATACGGTCAGGGCAAAAAATATTCAAACTGCTTCTTTTGATTCAGACATCGCCAGCAGATTAAAGGGCTCAATTTTAATGACAGGGCCATTATTGGCGCGTTGCGGTTCAGCTGTTTTCCCGCGACCGGGCGGATGCGTCATTGGGCAAAGACCGAGAGATATATTTTTGGACGGGTTCAGAGCGTTTGGGGTTAAGATTAAAGAAAACGGAGAAGGGTATAATTTAACGGCAAAAAAACGGCTTCAAGGAATTAATTTTACATTTCCCGTCATTAGCGTGACTGCCACCGAGACAATGATTTTAACGGCCGTTTTAGCTAAAGGAAAAACACTTTTAAAAAACGCGGCCTGCGAACCGGAAGTCGCCTCTTTGGCTGATTTTTTAAACGATCGTGGCGCGAAAATAAAGGGAGCGGGAACGCCTTTTGTGGAGATTGAAGGAGTTGAAAATTTAACCAAAGGGGATTGCCAAATTATTCCAGACAGGATTGAAGCGGGGAGTTTTGTTCTCTTGGGATTAACCGCGGGCAGCGCGATTAAGGTCTCGGGGTTGGACCCAAATCACTTGGACGCGCTTTGGTCTTTGCTTGATAAGGCGGATGCTAATTTGGAAATAGGCAAAGATTTTGTTTTGGTCAAACCGTCGCCGCGATTGAAATCGGTTGATTTAAAAACGCACGAATATCCCGGATTCCCCACCGATTTACAAGCGCCATTTACCGTTTTAATGACTCAAGCGAAAGGAATTTCTTTAATTCACGAAACGATTTTTGAGGGGCGTCTTTTTTATACTGATATCCTAAAACAAATGGGGGCGAATATTATTATGTGCGATCCTCATCGCGTGATTGTCCAAGGTCCAACGAAATTATATGGCCGGCGATTAGTCAGTCCCGATATTCGCGCCGGCATCGCGTTGGTCTCGGCCGCTCTCTCCGCTCAAGGCGAATCGGTCATTGAAAACATCTACCAAATAGACCGCGGATACGAGAGGATTGAGGAAAGATTGCGAAAATTAGGAGCGGAAATAAAGCGCGTCAACACTTAATTATTATGTTTATCACAAAAATTGGTATTGACTTAGGGACGGCTAATACTTTGGTTTTTCTTCCTAAAAAGGGCGTTGTTGTCAACGAGCCGACGGTGGTGGCTGTTTCTATTGAAGACAATAGAATTTTGGCGGTTGGCAATCAAGCGAAAGAAATGCTTGGGAAAGCGCCTGAAACGATTAATGTTTCCAGACCAATGAAGGATGGGGTAATCGCCGATTATCGCATTACTGAGGCGATGCTTCGCTATTTTATCAGCAAGGTTTTGGGGCGTTGGCGGATTATTAAGCCAGACATTATGGTTTCTGTTCCGGCGGGCGTTTCGTCCACCGAAAGGCGAGCTGTGATTGAGGCGACTATTAAAGCGGGCGCCAAGAACGCATACATCGTCAAAGAGCCGGTTTTGGCGGCGATTGGGGCGGGGCTCGCCATCAACAAACCGGCGGGTAACATGATTATTGACATTGGCGGCGGAACTTCGGAGATGGCCGTTATTTCTTTGGGCGGGATTGTTTCCTGCGAATCGGTTCGGGTGGGCGGAGATAAACTTGACCAGGCGATTAGTGAATATATTAGAAAAAAACATAATTTAGCAATTGGCGACGGAACGGCGGAAAGGATTAAAATTAAAATAGGGAGCGCTTTGCCGCAAAAAGAGGAAACGACTTTGAAAATCCAGGGTCGCGATTTGGTCGGCGGACTGCCTAAAACGATTGAAGTTAAAAGCAACGAGATCACGGAAGCGATGTCGGAAAATCTTAGAGAAATTATTAAAACGGTCAAAACCGTTTTGCGCGGGACGCCTCCGGAACTGGTGGCTGATATTATGGATATGGGTATGGTTTTAAGCGGCGGCGGCGCGTTGTTAAGAAATTTGGACGCTCTAATTACCGAAGCGACAGGCGTCAATTGCCGCATCGCGAAAGAGCCCCTGCTCTGCGTGGCAAAAGGAACTGGTCTTGCTTTGGAACATTTAGATGTTTACAAAAGAAGCATTATGTCTAAGAAACAGATGTAAACCTATGAAAATCGGCATTAACGCTATGGCGGCTTTTGTTGAGCCGCGGACGGGCGTTGAAGAATATACTTATCAGTTAATTAAACATTTAACGATGCTTAAGGAAAGCGAAGAGCATTGTTTTGTTTTATATTCTCCTTTTAACAAAATTTTTGATTTTCCATTGCCGGAGAATTTTAAAATTAAGCGGCTTCGCTGGGGCTTGCCGTCGTGGACGCAATGCAGGTTGTCCGCTGAAATGGCGGCGCGTGAGCCAGATATTCTTTTTATTCCTGTCCATGTTCTGCCGCTTGTTCATCCAAAAAACTCAGTCACAACTATTCACGGATTGGAGTATGAGCATTACCCCGAAATGTATCCCAAAAAGCGTTTGGCGTATCTCCGTTGGAGCGCAAAATACGCGTTAAAAAATTCAGCGCGCGTTATCGCCATTTCCCAAAACACTAAAAACGATTTAGTTAAAATATATAAAGCCAATCCGGAGAAAATATCAGTTGTTTATCACGGCTATGAAGACGGGGGCAGCCCCCGCGGCGGGGGACTGTCCCCTGATAAAAATGGGGGCTGCCCCCCGTTTCGGGGGCAGCCCCCATTTTCCAGTCCCTATATTCTTTTTATTGGGCGGTTGGAGGGGAAGAAGAATATTGGAGGGATGATTGAGGCGTTTGAGTTGTTTAAGAAAAAATATGGATTGCCGCATAAATTGTTTTTGGCGGGGGGAAGAGGATATGGTTATGAGGCGTTCGCTGGGAGAATTGCGGGGAATAAGGATATTGTTGAAATGGGTTTTGTAAGCGAAGCGGAGAAATGGGAGTTGTTGAAAAACGCCGCCGCCTTTCTTTTCCCTGTTTTTTATGAGGGCTTTGGAATGCCGATTTTGGAAGCGCAGGCGATGGGTTGTCCAGTCATTGCTTCAGAGACATCTTCTTTGCCGGAGGTAGCGGGCGAGGGCGCGCTCTTCGTTTCGCCAAAAAACATTGAAAAAATATCAGAAGCAGTGTATAAAGTAATAAGCGACGGGGAGTTGAGAAGGGGTTTAATTGAAAAGGGCTTTCAGAACATTAAAAAATTCTCCTGGGAAAAATGCGCGCGGGAAACGCTGGGAGTTTTAACCAAACAAAATATGTCAAGATGAAAATCGCTTTATTGCATGATTATTTAATCCGCTTTGGAGGGGCCGAGAGGGTCTTTTTATGTTTACGGAAAATTTTTCCAAAAGCGGAGATTTACACTCTTCTTTATGATGAGGAGAAAATGGGAAAGTATTTTCCCGGGAAAAAAATCAGGACTTCTTTTTTACAGAAGTTTCCGAAGTTTTGGCGTCGGCGGCAGAAATATCTTTTGCCTTTTATTCCGACGGCGGCCGAGACGATTGATTTGAGGGATTTTGATTTGGTTATTTCCTCTTCAAGTAGTTTTATCAAGGGCGTGATTACACGACCGAAAACGGTTCATATTTGCTATTGTCACAGCCCGATGAGTTTTAGTTGGGACAGGTATTACCGCTATATTAAAGAGCAGAAAAAAGGATTTTTCACTAACGCGGCGATTAAGATTGTCATGCACTATATCCGAATGTGGGATAGAGCGGCCTCTAATCGCGTTGACTATTTTATCGCCAATTCAAAAACAACAGCCGAGCGGATTAAAAAATATTACGGGCGGGAAGCAAAAGTGATTTACCCGCCGGCTTTTTTGACGGGCGCTGATTGGCAGTCCGCTCGCGATGATGGCTTCTTTTTGATTATTTCCCAATTAACCCCCTATAAGAGAATTGATTTGGCGGTTGACGCTTTTAATAAATTGGAATTGCCACTGGTTATTGTCGGAGAAGGTACTGATTCTAAACGGCTTAAAAAAATGGCTCATTCTAATGTTAGGTTTTTGGGCTGGCAATCGGACGAGACGGCGAGAGAATGTCTTAAAAATTGCCGCGCTTTTATTTTCCCCGGCGAGGATGATTTTGGCATCGCGCCTGTTGAAGCGATGAGTTTTGGCAAACCGGTTTTAGCATACCGCAAAGGCGGCGCCGTTGAAACGGTCATAGAAGGAATCACTGGCGAATTTTTTGACGAGCCAGTGACAGAAGTTCTGGCGGATGGCGTTCGCAGGTTGCTAATAAATTTTGACGCCTACAGTCCTGCTGTTATCAGAAAAAGAGCTGAGAAATTTTCCGAGGAGAGGTTTGAGATAGGAATAAAGGAGGCGATTATAAAAATCATTGAGGAAAATAAGGTAGCGTGATATAATGAAATAAGAAAAGGTCGGACATTCGGAAAAAAAGAAAAGGTCAGACCTTTCAAAACGACAACTCGTGACTGTTTATTTTCTCGTGAAAAACTGATGGAAAGGTCTGACCTTTTCTTTCTTTGAAACATTTTCCTTATGATAATCGGGCATAAACGAATTTTAAATTTCTTAGAAAAGAGCATTGAGAATGAACGGCTTTCTCACGCCTATTTATTTTCCGGTCCCGCTCATTTAGGCAAGAAGGCGGTCGCGTCTGAATTCGTGAAGATGTTGACGGGGATAGAAATTAGCGAAACGGTTCATCCAGATATTTTAATCATTGAGCCGCAAATTATTGAAAAAGAGGGCGTTCAAAAAGAGATGGAAATAGGCATTCCGCAAATTAGGGAAGCCCAGCGGCGGATAAGCTTGTTCGCCTGTCAGTCGTCTCATAAAATCGCGATTATCAATCAGGCGGATCGGATGACAAGAGAGGCGAGCAATTGTCTTTTAAAAACTTTGGAAGAGCCGACGGGCGGAACGGTTTTGATTTTAATCACCTCGTCTTTCCAATCGCTTCTGCCGACAATTGTTTCTCGCTGCCAGTTGATTAATTTTTTGCCGGTGGCGATAGAATATTGCAAAAATCCGAAACTTTTAGAAGAACAAAATGAAGCGATTGCTGATTTAGAAAAATTATTAAGGGCGAACTTCAACGAGCGATGTCAGTATGCCGAGAAAGCGGCGAAAAACACGCCCGAAGCGCGAAGGAATTTAGGATATTGGACAATCTGGTTTAGGGATTTGCTTTTATCGGCCGCTGGATGCGCTGATTTATCTCTTTACCCCGAGTCGTCGCGAGCTAGCGGATTTTATTCTTTGCCAAAATTAAAAAATATTATTCAAGCGATTAGAAAGACAGACAATCTTTTATCCAACCCGAGCATCAACGCGCGATTATCTTTGGAAGTTCTGATGATGGAATTTTAAAATTTAAAACTATGCATCAAGAAATAATCAAAAAACTAAAACCAAATTTAGAAAAGTCGTATGAATACTTGAAGAGCGAACTGGCTTCTTTGCAGGTTGGGCGGGCGACGCCGGGTCTGATAGAAAATTTGACGGTTGATTGCTATAACCAACAATTGCCGATCAAGCAATTGGCGGCGATTCAAACGCCCGAGCCGCGGATGATTATTATCCGCCCGTGGGATAAAGAAATTATTACTCAAATTACGCAAGCCATTAAGCAATCCAGTTTAGGGATAACACCGATGGTGGACGAGGATTCCATTCGCTTGAACATCCCGCCTTTAAGTGAGGAAAGAAGGCGCGAACTGGTCAAAATTCTTCAAGAAAAAACAGAGGAGTCGCGTATCAGCGTCCGTCGTCAAAGAGAAGAAATCTGGCGTCAAATTCAGGACTTGGAGCGCGCCAAAGAAATTTCCGAAGACGCCAAATTCCGAGCCAAAGACGAAATCCAAAAAATAGTTGATGAGTATAATAAAAAAATAGAGGAATTAAAAAAGAAAAAAGAAGAGGAGATAATGAAGGTATAAAATATGTTTTTAACTATTATTGTTTTTGTTTTGATTTTAGGGTTGCTTGTTTTTGTCCATGAGTTGGGGCATTTTGTTATGGCGAAGCGGGCGGGGATTAAGGTGGAGGAGTTTGGATTTGGTTTTCCGCCGAGGGTTTTTGGGATTAAGCGGGGGGAGACGATTTACTCTATTAACCTTTTGCCTTTGGGCGGGTTTGTTAAAATTTACGGCGAGGATGGGCTTGATAAAAAAGATATTCAACCAGCCGATAAAGGGCGGGCTTTTGGCGACAAACCGATCGGAACTCGCGCGATTGTTTTGGTCGCGGGGGTGACGATGAATTTGGTTTTGGCGGCTTTTCTTTTGGGCGTTGGGCATTGGGTTGGACTTCCGACGATGATTGAGGATGAAGATGCGGTAGGCGCGAGCAGAGCGAAGGTTCAGATTGTCCAGGTCGCTTTTGGTTCTCCCGCCGAGCAAGCGGGAATTCAGATGGGCGACACAGTTGCGCGACTCAAGGCGGGGGATGAAGAAATAGAAGTGGAGATGGTTGGAGAGATGCAATATTTTATTACCGCGCATGAGGGCGAAGAGATTACGGCGGTTATCCACAGAGGAGATGAGGTCTTGGAAAAGAAAATGTTCGCGCGAGTTAATCCGCCGGCGAACGAAGGCAGTTTGGGAGTCGCTTTGGCGAGAACGACGATTGTTTCTCAACCGTGGTATCAGGCGATTTATTCGGGCATCGCGGATGTTTTTTATATGACTTATGCCATTGTGATCGCTTTGGGCGGTTTGCTTTGGCAATTGGTTTCAACGGGAAAGTCGGCGATAGAAGGAGGCGGTCCTGTCTATATTTTCAATTTAACCGGTCAGGCGGCGCAGCTCGGCTTGATTTATATCATCCAATTGGCGGCTGTTCTTAATATTAACTTGGCGATTATTAACATTCTTCCTTTCCCGGCGCTTGACGGGGGGCGATTGCTTTTCTTGGGAATTGAGAAAATCAAGGGTTCGCCGATTAGTCAAAATATTGAAAGAATCACGCACACGGCCGGCTTCGCGCTTTTAATCCTTCTAATGGTCGCGATTACATGGAGAGATGTGGCGCGGCTGTTTTAGTTTTGTTGATTTTGTGGTAGAATAAAAATAAAGTTAAGAAAGGAAAATAAAATGGAAAAAGAATTTGTAAATTACTTAGATAAAAAATTTAATAATATTGATAAAAGATTTGATAATTCCGATAAAAAATTTAATAATATTGATAAAAGATTTGATAATTCCGATAAAAAATTTAATAATATCAATAAGAAGTTTGATGGTGTTGACAAAAGATTTGATAGCGTTGATAAAAAATTTAATGATATCGACAAAAGTTTTGATTATGTTGGCAGGCAATTTAATAAAATTGATAAAAGATTTGATGATGTTGATAAGCAAATCAAAAATAAATTTGATAAGGTTTTAAGTGGCCAAGATAAGATTTTTAAAAAATTGGGTGATTTAGAGCAGGAGAACACAGCATCAACTGAACTTTATAAAAGACATGACAATAAAATAGAAGAACACGACGAAAGAATACTCGCGCTGGAAATTAAATCATAAAGCAAAAAAACAACCCCATTGAGTGGTTGTTTTAGTTAAAATTGGGGGCTGCCCCCGTTGCGGGGGCAGCCCCCAATTAACTTATGAGACAATCAAAACTTTTTACAAAAACAATTAAAGAGGCGCCGAAGGATGAGACCAGTTTTAACGCGGAAGTTTTAATTAGAGGCGGTTTTATAGAAAAAGTGAGCGCGGGCGTTTACTCGTTTTTGCCTTTGGGGTTGAGAGTTCATAACAAGATTTGTCATATAATTCGCGAAGAGATGAATGCGATTGGCGGGCAGGAAATTTTAATGCCTTCTTTGACGCCGAAAAGGGTTTGGGAGCAAACAGGTCGTTGGGATAACTTTGATGTTCTTTTCAAGTTGGCGGGCGCCGACAAAAAAGAATACGCTTTGGGCGCGACCCACGAGGAAATCGTTGTCCCCTTAGTTAAAAAATATGTTTCTTCATACAAAGAATTGCCCGCTTATGTCTATCAAATCCAAACCAAATTCAGAAACGAGTTGCGCGCCAAAGCAGGACTGATTCGGGGGAGGGAATTTTCCATGAAAGATTTGTATTCTTTTCATACTAATAAAGAGGATTTGGATAGATTTTACGAATTGGCGAAAGAAGCGTATTTTAAGGTTTACAAAAGATGCGGATTGGGGACTCTGACTTATCTGACTTTTGCTTCGGGCGGCGCTTTTTCAAAATATTCCCATGAATTTCAAACGCTAACGGACGCCGGCGAAGATACGATTTATATCTGCGATAAGTGCAAGGTGGCGGTTAATAAAGAAATTATTGGAGAACAAAAAGAATGCCCTGTTTGCAAAAACGGCGACTTGCGGGAGGAAAAGGCGGTTGAAGTCGGAAATATTTTTAAACTG